>ENA-ORXF01000332-ORXF01000332.1-marine-metagenome-genome-assembly--contig:-NODE-332-length-35686-cov-8.027044_pt1 | contig 35686 bp, 61 predicted proteins | sample MGYA00237864_ERZ511476 | MGnify/ENA primary metagenome ERZ511476 (study PRJEB26306, sample SAMN06343908) | marine metagenome | isolation source: coastal waters | place: Atlantic Ocean: West Antarctic...
TGAGCAGTAAATGGGGTCATTAACTCAAATAACATTCCCCTAATTCCAGATGCAATCTCTGGGTGAAAAGGTTTTTCATAGTAGTCAAGTTGAACTAGATTACGAACACTTCTCTTTACCGCTTGAACATCTGTAAGTGTATTTATATCGCTATTAGATGTTTTTCTGCTAAAGAATAAATCTAAATCAGAGTATTGTCTATTATTTCTAGATGTGTTATTATTTAACTGAGCATCATATTGCGACATTTGTAATTCCTTTATTAGTATTTATACTATGCACCAGCACCATGTACAGTTTTTATAGTTGTACCAGAACTATTCTTGATGAGTAGTGTTGATAGACTTTTCATTTCACCAGAACCTACAGCATCATCTGCAAGTTTATCTTGTGTTACAGCATTGTCTGCCAGTATCGTACTATTAACTGTACCAGTAGAATTTGTTTTAACCAGTGTGTCTGGATACGCAGTTGTAGCAGTCGGTAATGTTACATTTGAAACAGTAGTTAAATCTAGAGATGTTGGTTCTGCCGCAGTTATACCAGATGAAATTGATGCCACGGTTTCTCCTTGAGCAGATGTTACTGAACCACTTCCACCAATTGGTACAGTAGTAACTCCAGCAGCAAGTCCAGCATTGTCTACATGTTGATGTCCAACTAGAGATATATTACTTGCAATTACATCGCCCGATGTATAAGTCGTATTACCAGTAGTTGCAGTATGAGTAAATGTTTCAGTTGTTTCATTATGTGTTGTATAAGTTTCGTTCATAGTTTCAGCAACTATGTTAATTGTTTTTGCTTTTATATTTAATGTATCGTCTACTGTTAGGTTCGCCGACCCCTTAACATGGACGAAATCATTTGCATGAATGACTTCATAATTGTTACCAACCACCCTTGTGATTTTTGAACCGTCTGGTCGCATTTCATAGAATGTTCCAGTTCTGTGGTATTCGTGTATTCTCTCATTGCTCGATGTGTCATCGTATTCTTTGATATGGCCAGTCTCTGATTCAAATACATGGTTGTAAGGATACTTGGATGCTGAATGTGACCCAACTGGTTCATCCCAAGGTTCTCCACTTGCAACGGCAACTTGCTTATCTCTTTTGGATTCTTTAAGTTGGATAATCTCATGTGGTTTGTCATCGGCTCCACCCTTCGCTAAACGGTTGACATCACTTTCATTTAAGTGGGTTGATAAAGGATAGTGACCATTTGGATCATTGAAACCTTTTGTTTTATCCGCTGTTGTTTGTGGATAGCCTGGTAGTGTTCCAATAATTACTGGTTGTTGTTTTAATTCAGCATCTCTAAAGAAACCAATAACCCATGTACCCTCAACCATGAAAGGTATACTCACACCCTTACCATTCATAGATGGCGTTGTTATCGGTAACATTATGTGAGCCCAAGGTAATGACGCTGTAGGGATTTTCACTTTATCTTCTGTGTGAAACCCTAAGCATCTTACACGGACTCTTCCTAGTAAAGCTGGGTCGTGTCTATCTTCAACGACACCAGTAAACCAGATGAATCCATCTAGGCCCATGAAATTATTTGACATGCTGACTCCTATTATATTATTATTTATAAAGGATTATCATCTTGTTCTTTGGATTTGAATCTAGGTTTCTCTCTCATAGTTAATTGAGCATGAAACTTTTGTTTTACTGGTTCTTTATCCTCACTATTGTTTATCATCATAGATATTGCTTTATAACCATCACCAATAAAAAGTAATAGATTATTTTTGTATAGTCTGCTTTTGGTTGTAGTTGTTAAATCTATTTCCATATCTTCGTGTTGAAATATTCCCATATCACTTTACTGCTTCATTAAGACTATCTATTACTGAGTCTATATTTGGTGGTTCACCATGTGGGTTGTATTCGCACATATATGAACGAGGGCATCTATTTTCAATAGCCATTTCAAATGTTTTGTTACCACCTTCATAGATACAAACTTCTTCACCACTTTTAGTCTTAACTCGTTTCTTGAGTCTGCAAAGAGTCATTTTAGGTTTTATATCTATACCTTGATTTATTTTTTGTTGTTTTGTTAGGTTCTTTTTTTGACCATAGATTTTTTTAGAGTCATTGGGTGGGGAATATATCTTACCACCACCAAGCGCAAGTGTGGGTATGAGTAATAGTAATGCAATATATTTAATCATTTGTATATTGAAACTTTCTGTGGGTCTACCTTACGAGGTTCACACACGGCAATATATTTTTGTGTCTTAGGTTGATCTTCTCCAGCTCTTCTGTTAGGAACTGGTGGTTGACTATTTAATCTTTCTGCATAGTATATACAATTATCTATATTATAAAAGTGCATCTCTTGACTGACTATCTTCTGACCCAAATATAATATTAGTAAAAAAGCGTGTGTCATTATCCCAATCTTGAATAGTAAATTGAACCAACCAATATACCAATAATTGCTATTATAGCAAGTGTTACCAAACCTATCATTTTTAAAGCATCTATAAATTCTTTATGTGCCTTTGCCTTTTTTATTCGCTCTTGCCTTATTAGTTCTTTATGTTCTTGGATTCGTCTTGCTCGTTCTTCCATAATCTCTCGCCAAGTATCTGGGCCGAAACGTAAGTTAATCATTGTAGATATTTCTTGCAGTTGTTCGGCAGCTAGTCTGGCGTCAATTGATTCTCTTGCAATATGAGTAGTATCAAACTGTTCTTTGAAACCCAATCCTCTTCCACTGTTCTTTTTATTGACTTCATCATTACCTCGTAGTAGTCCATCTATCGCTCCACCAATTTCACCGATATCTTTACAAGTGTCTAAATTTGATTTGATAAAATCTACACTGGCCTTAACCAAGGAGATCCCAGCAAGTATTTCTGCTATAGGCATATATAGTCCTCTCATCTCTCATCAAAAGAGCTCAGAACTATTTATAAGAAACTACTTTATTAGTTTAGCGTCATACTGTTTATTTGTTGCATCATTCATTTGATCGAGATGAAAAGGTAAATCTTGATCTCTTATAAATTGAATGTCCAAGTGATACATAATCTGTCTGTTTGCAGATAGTTGTCTACTTCTTTGCATTTGAACTATTGTGTTGTGAACTGATTTGTAAATAACGTCACATACTTTACATGTTTCTTGCCATACGGCTGTGCTGATAGCACTCATTGTGGTTCTCCCTAATGTGTGAATTATAATCTTTTTGATTACACTTATATTTATACTGGAACGACTGATTCTAAATCGAACAACACTGTTGTCTAAATGGAAACAATCAACAACCTATGGATTTAGGATCGTCATCATATAACATAGAGTCTTGATATCCATTTGGAATAGTACTTTCTGGTTTTGTAAACTTAAAACTAATGTTACCAGCAACAACTATTCTTTCATTCTCTGATTCACTCTTAGGAACAGAATGTTTTATATTACTTGGAAAGATAATCAAGTCACCTATCTCTGGTTCAAAAACTTGTTTGACTTCTGGAAAGACAAGTGGTGGTGAAGTCTTATCTACTTTACTATAGTAACACCAAGACCATAGAAATGGCCAATGTGTATGTTCAACAACTTCTTCTGACCATCTTTGAACATTTCCCCAACACTCACTATTATGTAATTCAAACTTACCAGACATCTTCTCGCACTCTATCATAACGAGGTTTGTAAGTCCTTTAACACAATCATCTTGTTCGTGTAGATACCAACTTGTCATAGTTGCTTTTACATTTGATAAATGTTTATCATCCGTTGCATGTTTACGAACGGCTTCTTGTATATGTGTATTCTCTACCTTGTCTAAAACATTAAGATGCACAAGAGGTACACGAACACTTGCATCGAACATACTACTAGAACTTTTTAATATATCCGTTAAACCCATTCTTCCGTCCTCTTCTCTTTTAGTAAATTTATTTTTTTATTACAGACACGATAACATACTCTGCATGGTTTGTCAACCCAAGATTCTTTTAGTTTAGTAAACCACTGATTCGTCATGACTTTTGTTGCACCATATTTTATTGCATCATGTGAATCATCTTTTAGTATCTCACCTATAAGTCCATCTTCCTCAACTGGATACGATGGTTTGAAATAAGTATCTTTGGTTTTCCATCTGTGCATTGAAGCACCAACCCAACAACAAGGAACTATATCACCAGTGTAGTTTACAAATATCTCTTCATAATCATCTTGTAAAGCTTTGCACGATATGTCTATGTTCTCTGGCGGCCAAGGTATTGTAGAAAGGTTTGGCATCTCCTTTGTTGTTGTCTCTTCTAATTTATAATCCACCCCATCTAACTTATATTTCTTGTATCCCCTACCACTGTGAAATCTTGTGGTGTACACAGCAAGAAATTTTTTGAATCCATACTCTTCCGACAATCTCTTTGCTTCCTCTAGTTGATGTTCATTATGTTTGAACACTAGGAAAGACCATTCGGCACTTCCACCAGCGGATATAAAAGATTTTGCATTTCGGATTATCTTATCGTAGTTTGTTCTATGTCTATACAATGCATGTGTAATATTATCTGTACCATCTAGTGCAAACACAACTCTACGATTTTTGTTATTAAACATACTTCCGAAATGATACCACCATTCTTCTGTCTTTAAACTTCCGTTAGTAGTAACATTAAGTATTATCTTTGGATTATTAAATATGAAGAACTCTACAATCTCATGTAAATCTTTAGTTGCGATAGGGTCAGAATAGTTTCCGACAAATCTTACATTTGATATTTGGTGTGTATTCCAGAACTCATCATCAAAGATTCTTTCTATATCTTCAAGTCTAAGTTCTGTAGTTTGCATACCAGGCTGTAATCTTAGTTCTTTTGCATCATTGCTAGATGAGTTTCTACCACACTGTGGACACATGGCATTACACTTGTTAGATAATTCTATATGAACCTTTAAAGGTTTTCCGCTATACATTTACCACCATCCTAATAATCTACCATTGCCTGTGATAATCATAAGACAAGTTACTATGTGTAATACAAACCAAGGTGTTCTCATGAGTAGATGAATGTGGTCATCCTTCTTATCATTATCATATGCACGACTACCCATTGCTTTACACCAATGTCTCCACAACTTGTTCATCAATCCATTTCCGTAGGTCTTAATTGAGATTCTTTTAAAAGTGATAAAGAAGCTTGTACAACTCTTTGGGGATATTTAATATCGTATCCAGTTCCTGCTTTAAGTGATTCTAAATCAAGTAATGGTTTGTGCCAGTGTTCTAGTGTATCCCACTTCTGAATGAGTTGTTTACATATGTCATCATATTCTGTATCGTCTATTAGACTTTCGTTTTCTTTGTAATAACAATATGATAACATTAAATAATAAGGAACTAACATGTTAGGATTTGTAAGGTAAGGTTTCTTCATTCGCCATCTCTCATCCATTCTTCACTAGGCCGTCCTCTCATCATAGTTCTTTGGGTTCGCATGTCATCATTATATATTACAGTAGTATAGATAAGACCACAAATTAAATAGAATTTTAAAAAGAAACTAAACATCAGCAACTTTCATACATATGAGTATTGATATAACTAACATAGTCAGTATCAGATACTTTTTATCTTGATGAGGTTCATGCATCACATCTTCCTCAACATTGTTATACTCCCTTGACGAAACTTATTTGGTTCTACAATATCCATACGATATGCACTTCCGCTCGCATTATTTAGTATTGCATCCATGTTCTTATTTGGTTCTCCTTTAAAGTAAGTAAAGTGAAAGAAACAATATTCAGAACATAAATCCCAATACTCTTTCATAAACTGTTCATACTCTTCTGGCCCACCACAATCAAACCATACGAAATCAAACTTACCATACTTCGGTTCTATCCATTCTCGCATACCTTGGAACTTACCGTCAATTAATTCTATCCAGTCTTTCTGAGGCACTTCGACCCGACCGAGCGACATATCATCTATAATCACATAACGAGGATCATAAGGTTTCTTATAGTACTCCATATCATGATTACCATCAAAGTCTATTTGGTAGTTCTGTTCTATCGCCTCGGCAATAAACGGAGTCGTATATCCAACACCCACTTCCAGTATTCGCTGAGGACGTACCATACGAATCATACTCGCAAGAAACGGCCCTACGTTTTCTGTTCCGAAACCTTTCCGATAATACTTCTCAAACCGTTTTTGAGGTTTGACCGCTGCTGATATCACATCAAATGTATTAGCGTCTTTTTCCAGTGCTGTCATCGTTTGCTTCCTTCTCTGATAGAACAACCAAACCACCCTTATTGTATGCCTGTCCTATGTTATAAGATTTAGTTAATGTATACTTCTGACCCCTTAGACAAGGACTCCAATCATATTCGGATATATCTTTTTGGGGTAGTGCAACTGAAACACGCTCAGTTTTAGGGGGTGGGGCCTTTGCTTTGTGACTAGGGTCGTATCCCATACGTTTGAGATACTTCTCATGTTCTGCAATAGCAGCAACCATCTTCTCTGTAACCTTACGGTTCTTACGCTTCTTGTGATTGTTTGTATTCCAATACGCTGGAAGTAAATGCATACCACTCATATTAAATCTCCATTATCATCCATATTGTAATCCACTGTATTGCCACAAAGGCAAACACACATAACCATATCTTCATGTTATGCTCCCCAATACCATTTCATAATACCACTTGTATTAATGAATAGTCCTACAGAATTAATGAATAACAATGCACGATCATTCCACCAATATCCAACTAACAACCATCCTACCAGACCACACCAGAAGAACATAAGATTGAATGGTTCTAAACCACCCACAGATGTTAACGCTTGTGCAATGATTAAGAACACAGAGGATACCCATTTGACATACCAATCCTTAGTATAGACTGGCGTATACTTTGTAATGTCTATCATACCAAGGACTCCTTTGCATATGCAGAACGATATGTTACAAACGCTTCAATTACTTTGTCGTTAACTGCATAGGGATTACGTTCAATAAACACTTCCAGTTCTTTCCAAGTTAATCCCAGAAAATCCATCTCTCCCTTTAGAATAGTAGTCGCACCTTTTAATCTCATCATATAAACCTTTCAATTGTATTATAGAATCATAATACCACACATACGAGCAAATGTCAAGTAAATTCTTTAAGTACCTACTATTGCATTTATAGATTGCCTGAGGCCACTACAGTATTAACCCCCCCCTATGCTAGCTGAGAGGACACAGTGTGATAACAGAAGAGAGCGCCCAACACATCATGACACCATACTATGGAACTTTCTAGCAGAGCTGCTATCTGTCAACCAACCCACCTTAATGAACACTCTCTTCTGATTCTATTAATAGTACCACACTTAGCGGCTAATGTCAAGTACTATTTAAGCTTCTCCCAGCATATCTCCCATCAATCTCTCTGTTGTATGCATCTCTTAGCCTTATCTAAGTAAGCACTATAGTTATTCTGAATGGCATACAAGTACTATTATACACACATATGGAGCGCTTGTCAAGTCTTTTTTTAATTATTTCTGTATTATTTCTGGGAGCTCTCTGTGAAAATTCGGTCTCTGACAGACTTTAAACACAAAGGATGTATGTTTATTTCGCCATTTAATTAAAGTGTCCGATTATCCCATAATATCCCATGATTACCCATTCGTTTCCGCTAACACGGGTTTTAGTCTATTCTCTCTCATGAAATCTTCTACTCTTATAGTGGGTCTCCAACCTATACTCTTCATGATACTGATGTCAGCAAGGGTCGTATGTCTCTCATATGCCATCTCTGGGTACTGTTCTATTGTATGGCATGGTAGGTCTGGGCGTATATCTTGTATTGATATGTTAGTGCCTGTACCTATGTCTACTACTCCCTTGATATGTTGATGTTTTATGAGTTTCTTTATAGCACTGCATATATCGTTTACATGTATGAAGTCTCTTCTGTGATTTGTTGTATATGTTAGTTCATTGTTTATCAATTTATCAAATAGCATACCCTTTCTGGGTGTAATACTATATACGGTGTGAAACCTCATGAATACTACGTTCTTATGTGGTATTGATTCTGCTACATACTTACTCCCAGCATATGGATTTAAAGCAGGTTCATACGCTGTGCTGCTTGATGCAACTAAGCATCTTATGTTCTTATAATGTTCTAATATACGTTGTGTTCCTATGACGTTTGTTTTCCAATAGTCAGCAGGTCGATTCATTGACTCTCTTACACCTCCTATACCAGCAAGATGAATCACCATGTCTATATTGCTTGGCAATTCTGCTCTCGTAATACATTGATGGTCGGTAACTTGATTAGGTGTAGGTCTGTGTATATCTAGTCCAGAGAGTACATGGTCGTCTCTCAGCGCATCCGTGAGTGCCGTTCCGATGAAACCCTTATGTCCAGTGATAAGTATGTTCATTTTGACTGTTTATGCGATGCTAATTAGCATGGCAGTGTATCCCATCCATACCAATATGTAAAATGCAGTAGCATATACTCCCCATTTAATTAATTGTAACATTGACTCGATTCCCATATTTTACGATGAGTGCTTCTAGCACACGATTCCAATACTTTGTAGACCATTCTGTGCTACACATATGTATTTGTTGATTTACATTATTTTGACGAGTTGCCGCTAGGTTCTCGTCCAGAAGAGCGAGTGGCCAATCTGGACTATCCATTCCAAGGACATCGTAATCCCAATGATTTTTTAATCTTCTCATTTCTCATTCCACTTCAAGATTTCTAACTGACCATTCTTACTTATTTTACATCGTAAGAATCCATCGGCAATTAACTTATCTATTGTTACCTCAATAACATTTGCGCCTGCTTTGATTACAAACAAATAGTAAGTCACAACTGAACCGGCTAAATATGTGCCGAACATCCACCACTCAATCATATTTGTATTGTCTCCATATGAAAGAGATCAGACGCCTTTTTACCCTTATTGGCAAACGCCTCTAATGCTTTATCAACAGATTCTTTCTCTGTCGGAGCAGTATAGGACACACACTGTCGCAACGCTTGGCGTTTCATCATATGTGGTATCTTAGACTCCTTAGTCAATAACCCCAACTGATGTAACAGTCCTTCGACAAAAGAACGGTCTGTATTGATAAAGACGGTGGTCTTAAACATAGTTTTTTTCATGTAGTTTTCCTTATTCGCTGATTAAAGATAAAGCGGGCCAGTCCAGCGTATACCGAAACCCCCTTCTAGAACATTACCACGAGCGGCATTACGAGCAGGAGCGTTAAATCCTGCAGCTTTAAGTAAGTCACCCTTTTTAAATTTTGAATCTTGAGTCGTATTGACTACAAATCCCCATACAGACCCCATTCGTGGTTCTGTGTTGTTATGTCGTATGTGATCGGATATTCTACCAATCTTAATATATTTTTGTCCTACTTTAATCATGAACCCATCACGAAACTCATTAGAGGTTCTATATGTTGAGTTCATATCCTTATAATCATGTGCAGCAGCATCTAACATATTGTTAACACCGTCCATTACATCATCGAATTGTTTTTTAATATTTGTCATTCTCATTACGCCACCTTCTTTGTTTTAATATAAGACTTATTCCATTTACCAACATTGATATCACAATAATGTGATCTATGAAAGTAATCAGTCATAGCATCATCATTGTTAAAGTACTTAGTACCTTTCATTTCAGCAAGCAATTCAGTTAGAAACTTCTTTGCAACACCACGATAATGTTCGTGTATCCAATACACATTTACTTGAGTATAACCATCACCATGAGTGTGATTAAACTGAATAGGCCCAGACTGTATGTTGACAACCAGACTTGAATGATTGTTAACTGCAATAGATGCCTTCATATTATATTTCTTTAGAACTTTTTTTATACCGACTGAAAGTTCTTTTTTGTCGTTTTGTGATACATATGCCATGATAAAATTCTCTCTCTTTGTTTCAACTCATCTTACTTATACAATGTATCAGGCTTTTAGGGCAATGTCAAGTGTTATTTTAAATCGTTGATAATACAGCGTTTTTTAGTAGTTATATTTATCTAATATGGACACTTTACGAGTACCGATTCGTTTTGATTCGGAAAGTTGCTTCTGTATATGGTACATTACCTCTGGCTGCATCTGTTTTCGTGTCTTATCGTCCTTATATCGTGTACATTTGTTATCTGCTACACATGAACAGCGTATCTTTGTGCATGTCACGAAATCCCTGGGCAGCGTAATCTTTTTGTCCTCTATATTTGCATAAGAACCACCTATCTTACATACTCCTCGTTGTATGTTACCATATTGATCTATCTGACACCCTTCTAACCCTATACCACACAGCCAACCGTTGAAATCGTCCTCTTGTCGTGTAATCATATTGTTTGCCCACTCTTCCTTCGGTTCGTCTACTTCATTATAGTAGGCAAGCATGTCTGGTTGGTCAAATCTCTCACCAATCTCATCATATGATTGAGCATGTTCTCGATTCTCTAACCACTGTATCTGCTCTGATGTATAGAATGGGTCGTACTTACGATTGTCTGAATCCCATGTACTCTTGGTTCGTATTCTCTTTATGTGGTGGTTTATCTGTCTTTCCTCACAAAATTCTACAATGTTCTGTACTGTATCCCAATACTCTGGCTCTGCCATAAGATTGACACTAAACTTCTTTAATGGTAATGCAGATAGGACATCCTTAAATTTGTCTAACTTTAGAAACCCAAAATGTGAACTAAACTGTATCTTCTCTACCCACTCCGACAACTCTTTATAATACTTTGGTAGTCTAGAACCATTACTGTTCAACCCCAGATTTCTTGCTCTGTCTGGGTATTCTGTTTTCAACCACTTGACAAACGGCAGAAAGTTTGGATTGATTGTTGGTTCACCACCAGTAAACCATATCTTGATATCCAGATTACTTGGTATCTCTGGTTCAATCTTTCTAAAGATTTCTTGGAAACTTTCTAGACTACGATGTTTTGATGTATAGTCATGTAGATTGTCTGGGCAATAAGCACAATCGTAATTGCATCTCTTACCCACATTCCAGTGAATTGTAAAGAAGTGTTGTGGTCTATTGCTTTGGGTGGTTATTCTAAAATTCATATGTCCATCGCCATACAACTCTTTGTGGATTATCTTCTTCGTGTATACCTCTTACTTTTGCTCTGTATTGTAGAGCCTTTCTCTGTATATTATAATGTTTGCGAGTCATCTTCCTCATATCTGTAGTGCCGATACCATCAATTGAAGTCTCTAGTGAAAACTCTTTACCCAACCTAGTGATACGTTCTTCTGTCCATGTTATGTCACCATGTGCTACAATTGTGCCTGATGGTTTTAGTAGATGCACCCCTTGTGCAATAATTGATCTATGTGTTTCCTCATCTGTTGGCCCCCAAGGCCCAAGGATTAATACCCAATCAGCAATGTTAGGTTTAAATATAGTCATTGCATCTTGTATTGGTCTAACTAGGTCTGATGTGGGGAATTTTACCAAGTCCATACCAATAAGATTCGGTATGATACCCTTGAATGGATTAGCACCACACCCCAGATCAATGACTAACTCTGGATCAGTCGCTGCTATCTCTTCTGCAAGTCCTCTTCCACTTAGTGACCTATACAATGGTAGGTTTTGCCTAATACTTTTCTCCATATCACCACTAAATCTTTCTTCTAGAATTTCGTGGGCGTCTGGTTGACTGTGTTTTATGAGTCTATTCTTGGTTCTGCTATACCATTGTTCTCTACTTTCTTTTCGCAACATCCATAGCATCCAATCATAATATCTTGGTGGTTCTTTATCTTCCATGAAATAAATCCTTTAATCGTAGCATGTTGTTATCTACTGAATCCCAATTAGGACGCTTTGTTCTAAGTCTATCTTTAAGTTCTGTATCTGATTTAAGCATTGATTGATACAACTCTTTGTTTTCGTCTGATATCTCTGGACTTTCCCAAATAAATTTTATAAGTGCCTCTGATATTTTTTTACCACCATTTAAATAGTCTACTGCCCGTTCTAGTGTATCCTCTGGTAAATATCGTATGTTCATCATTTTAGGATGAAACACATAGTTTGGGTGATAATTTACTTTGTTTGTAATTGCGCCTGTATAATCACCATCGCTCGTAATCCAATCTTCCATTTCTCTTACGTTAAACAAATTAAATACACTTGTTGTATGCTGATAACTTATACTTATTTTTTCTTTATAGTCCAACATTCGTTTTGTATTTCTTGTCCATTGTTTCCAAGTGTGTGGATATCGTATGTAGTTATAGACAGAACCAGTTCCATCCACTGATAAGTTAACATTTGCTTCTCTAAACATACACATCTTCTCGTATATGCCTGTACCTTTGTATGTACCATTTGTTGTTATGACAATTTTTATATGTTCTGAATGTCCAGTTTCTAACATATAGTCTATAACTTCCATCACTTGTGGAATCAGTGTTGGTTCACCACCAGTAAATTTTAATGTTCTTATGTGTTCAGCATTGTCTTTTAATTTATCATAAAACTTAGGATCTTGCCACCATTGTAGTTCCTTGGTATATCCTGCTTGTTGATACCATTGTTTTAATCTTCCACGATTGTAACCTCTAGGTTGTAAATGATCTGCTTCGTTTTTTACCAACCACGTTTCTTCTTGATTATCCCACATCTCTTTTGCAATCAAAGAACTGGCAGAACCATCACACATTACACACATTAGATTGCACTTACTACCAAGTTTTAAATCTACATACGACCAAGGATGTAGTGTCATCTGATCGTTTTGTAAATATTGGTTTGATGACAACCTCATGCTTTTGTTACCAACCTTTTCTAAATCCCAACACTTATTACATTTTTCATCTTTGATACCATTTGATAGATTATGCTGTAGAGATTTCCACCAATCTGTTTGCATGTGGTCTTCGCTCCAAGATGGTGGACTCTCTCCTCGTACAAACATACTACAGCATGGTTTGTTATTTCCATCTGTGGACATACATATCCCACCATGTGCATAAGCACACAGCGTGTTGTTTTCGTTAACATCAATCACGAAGCGCCGTCCAACTAATAGGAAAAAGTTCTTTTGCAGCATCGTCAATCATCTGTGCAATTTGTTGTGTTTCCCTCTGTGTATCTGGTTTACATCTTAGATTACATACACGGGCAAATGCCATAAGTGTACCACTCCAATACCACTCCGTGTATAAATTCTGTGGTAATATCATTCTTGCCATCTCTGGTGCAACATTTGCTTTCAATAGATTGTTGTATGTTTGTGTCACAAATTGGACAGCACCATCAATATTGTATTCTATAGTTTCATCTGATGAACCTTGTTTCTTGTCATCTGCTTTAAGTCTCCATTCATTAGGAATGTAAAACTCTGGTGCATCATCTACATAACGTCTACTGACTTCGTTCCACACCAAACCGACTTGGTGTTTCACAAGTTGTCTTGCAACAAAGATTGGGGCTTTAATTCTAAATTGCATTGATGCATGTCCAAAAGGACTCCAGTGATTATGTTTTGCAAGGAAATTGATGAGTTTCTCATCTCCTTTAGAAAACTCTGTACTCTCTTTTGCGAAAGAGACACGAGCTGCATTTACTACTGATAAGTCTGTTCCCATCATATCTATTATTTCTACGTTCATAAACTTAATCCCTCACTTTTAGTGTTTCTGTGTTACCATCGTCAATTATATCAATGTACTTGTTCAAGTCAACTTCTTTCAGTACTTTCAACTTAGTTACAGTGAACTTAGAATTACTGTCTGATACAACATCACCAGCATTAAACTCTACCATAAATAGATGCCAATTAGGTTTTGCCCCAAGTGCCATCCACTCTTTCAACACCCATGTCAATGGTGCAAGTGCTATGCCTGGATTCTTTGTTGCATCAATAGGTGAAGCACCACCTCTTGTAGCATCATATATCTTACCCACTTCATATACCATATGTGGGCGATAGATACCACGCTTTCCTTCACCCAATAGTTTCCAACTAATACACTTATAGTCTGGTGGCATCTGATCGTATGCCTCCTTCTGACTTCTCATGAATCTTGGTATGCCAGTCGTCTTGTGTAATAGTGCTGAACGCCAATCACAATTAGTAAATCTAGCGCCTGTCCATACAGTTCCACGCCCATTTATGTCACGAAAGTCTGATTTTCTACAATCTGAACCACTAAAATCTACATACTGTAGTCTGGCACCATAGAAGTTTACACTTCGCATCATACAATCTTTGATTACACCACCACTCATGTTTACATGACTCATATTTGCATGTCTCATATTACAGTTGATAAATTGTGTTCCCTTTAGTTTAGCGCCTGTAAAGTCTGCATCTCTTAGATGTCCAAACTCAAATATACAGCCTGATAGGTCTGCATCCCTAAAACTACAGTTGTCAAAATACACATCCTTGATTACCTTATCATGCATAACAAGATTGTCAAAATCTAAGTTCAAGAAGTCTGGATTGTCTCTGCCTGTCAAGATATCTGCATCAACGCCCTTACCACCGTCTAGAAGTTCTACTAGTGTCTCATCATATATCTTTACACCCTCAAGATTGTATATCATCAAATATTCTCCTCAAACCAAACGTATCTATTGAATCATAGTTAGGTCGTTTTACTCTTAATTTATCTTTTATTAATGTGTCTTGTTTTAACTTTTGCATTACTTCATTCTTCTCTTCTATAGATATATATGGTCTAGATTCGATGAAGTTAATTGCAGTTGTAGTCATCTTAGGATACTTCTTTTGTCCTTCTTTTAAATATACTAATGCCTTTTCTAATACATCATCTGGTAGATATCTTACGTTGTGGTGTCTAGGCCAAAACACTGGGTGTAATGTATATCCCCCTCTATAACTTTTGCAACCACCAACTTCGTGAAACCATTTTGACATCTCTACGATGTTAAACAGATTAAATGCACTCATTGTAAATTGGTAGTTTAATTTTATTTCACCTTTATACAGTTGTAGTAGTTTTATATTTTGTTGCCACTTTTCCCACGAATGTGGATACCTTATATAATTATAGTTAGCACCAGTGCCATCTACACTCATTCGTATTTGTGATGAACGAAAGTTTAACATATCTTCCCATAGTTTTAGACTTTTGTTTGTTCCATTTGTAGTAATTCGTATGTGAATGTGTTTAGCATGTCCAGACTTAACCATCCAATCCATGACCTCATGGACTTGTGGTATTACAGTAGGTTCTCCACCAGTAAATTTTAGTGTTCTTATGTGTTCTGCATTTGATTTTAACTTATCATAAAAAGCAGGGTCTTCATACCACTGTTTCTTCTCTGTAAAACCACCCAACTCATAATACTTCCGTGCCTGTTTTTTAAACTTCTCATGGTGTGCTGGAAACATTCCTTCCTCTAATTCTCCTGGCCATTGTTCGTCCATATTATCGTACATTTCTTTTGCAATTAGTGAACTAGATGGAGATTTACACATTGAACACATCAAGTTACATTTACTACCAAGTTTTAAGTCTACATACGACCAAGGGTGTATGTTTACTTTATCTTCTTCTTGAAATTCATTACCACCAAGTCTCATACTTTGTATACCAGATGCTTCTAAATCCCAGCACTTTACACACCTTGGGTCTTTTATACCATTGTCTAAGTTGTCTCTTAGTGATTTCCACCATTGAGATTCCTTGTGATCTTCACTCCAATGTGGTTTTTCACCTTCACCTTTTTTTATTTGACAACACGGTTTCGTGTAGCCATTTGATGATATACTCATACCACCATGTGCAAATATACATTTTGTGTTATTTTTGGTAGTGGTTATCATTAATCTTTCATCTGGTCATAGAACTGTTTTATAGGATATTCCTTGACAACTTTCATCTTTTTAAGGTTAAACTTCGCATTACCTTCTGAATTGATGACATCTCCTGCTTTAAAAGAAATCATGAATAGTTTCCATAGAGGATTAGCACCCATCATATTCCATTCCTTCAACACCCAATCAATAGGTGCAACAGCGATACCACTGTTCATATCTCCACCACGACCATCCATCTCTGTCTTTAGTGATTTGAATCCACCCTCTTGTTGTTCTGCATCGGCTTCCATACCCTCGTAATATTTTATCTTTGGATGATATATACCATAACCATCTTGCTGTGTAAGTTTCCATGCATAACAAACAGTATCAGGCTCCATAACTTTAAATTGGTAACAGTAATCTATAAAAAACTCTGGAATTTTAGCATGTTCTAGTCTTGTACCTCGCATCGCTATACCCTTTAACCAACAATTTGTAAAGTTTGCATGTGGGAATCTAGCGTTACGAAAGTTGGACATTCTTAAATCTGTATCGGTGAAATCACATCGTTTACCTTCAACTTCTGTAAAGTCACACCTAACCATCATATTGTCCGTAAGTATGCTGTTCTTAATATTTGCAGCCATAAACCTACTCTCTCGCAAATTACAATTTATCATTGTAACACCAACCATGTTTGCTTCTGTAAAGTCACAACCTCTCATGTATAGGTTCTTAAATGTAGAACCAGATAGGTTAGCGCCTCTAAAAGAACACCTATCAAAGTCTTGTCCTTTTTCGTCTATGTCTGGATGACACACCCAAGTGTTGCCCAATCCATCCATCTCAAATACTTGATTAGATAAATCTTTACCATCAAAGTTTCTATTTTTAGGGAATAAATTCATTAGTCCATCTTTCCTTCCTCTGGAAATAACCACCAGCCTGTTGATATGTATTTAGAATGTTTATGCACTGGATTACCACGATGTTGCCATGGAAAGGATGCTGGAAAAATACACATCATACCCCTCTTAGGTTGTATCTTGATACCTTCTAATAAAAATTCTGTCTCACCTTCACCCTCATCAATATCGTTTAGATATATTGTCCAAGTTAATACTCTGCGAATATTTTTATAGTGAGATATTTCCGAATGGAAATTATGAAAACCACCACCTTGTGTGGCAGTTTTTTGTATTTTTGTTTCTTCTGATATGAGTTGTTTAGCACCCTTATATACATAAGGAAACTCATCTAGGTACATGTCTAGAGTACTCCTCTTGACTTGTTCTATCTTATTGTACAGATGAGTACCCACTGGCACCCACTTCTGCAAATCTTTTCTAGTATCTCTATTAGCAGTTACAGTTTTAGATTCCGTATCTTCACGAAACCAATGTAGCATTTCCTTGACTAGTTCATGGTCGGCTGCATTTGTATAACATCGACAAAAATCACTTAGGTTCATTTTGCTTTTAGAGTATCTATAATTGCCTTTGACAACTCATCAAAACTTCTCATGTCATTAATCTCGTTGTTTAATTCACTTATCTCATTGTAGATAGCGTCTTGTGTCGCTTTCATATCTACTACTGCTTTCTCTATGGTGATGAAAGCACCACCCACAGTAGCGATAATAATCATCAATAAAGATATTACTATTGTTTTGTATATCATACTTTACTCCATCCAGCATTATCACACTTGTATTTAGTATTACCCACTAACACTGTATCTCCAACACTAGTGCTTCTACAAGCACCACCCTTTTCAAATAGTGCTTCCACATTGTCGTTATCCCACCAAGCACCAGTGATGCTGTTTGTGGACATAAATGCTTCTTCTAACTTCTTCATTACATCTAGATTCTTATCGACATAAACAAAAGCAACCACTGTAGTATCATGGATGACGCTCACTCTTTCAAGCTTGCTCTTCTCATAGTTGTCTAACAATGCATCAATTTTTGTCATATACTTATCCTCTCAATTAAGATTAATAATAACACATAGGAGGGCTGTTGTCAAGTAAAAAATGAAAAATGTTTGTATTTAGTGTTGGATATCACCCATTTTTCATATTGAAAGCACCAAAGCTTTACCAATCCAATCTCCTTGTGTTTACCCCCTTTTGAACGAGTCTTACTCTGCTTCTTAGGCCACGTTTGTGTGGGGCCGACCTTCTATACGGGCATGCCCGTAATTCCAAAACCACCATTTTCTTCGGGCGTTTTAAGAACAATATTTGCCTCTTCAGGCGTTGCAAAGTAGTCTGTGAACCTATCAAATGGTTCAACGATAAATTGTGACCCATCCTTAAAAAGGTCAGTCTTACAGACCTTACCGACATACCAACCAGCGGCAGATGCCATCACGATTGGCCCAGAAACTAACATTTCCTCACCATACACACTAACTGTGTTGAACTCGATATCTCCGATTTTACTTTGAACTTGCATTATATTCTCCCTAAATTAACTAATATTCCATTTGACTTGAAGTTTTCCAGATTTCAAACAATCTGAAAGATATTTGACATAGTTTGCAGCAGCAGACTTCTCATCAGATGCACCCTCTGTAATTTGAACAAAGGCATCTCCCAACGATACTGCCATATTTTTCTCTGCAACACCAAAATCTAACATGTATTGCCCATTATATTCGATATGCATCTTTTTATCTCTCCACTCTTGTCCAAACAGTATACTCATTATTGTGTCAACCCCTTCTCATTCATTAAATCTCTAACCATAATCATTCTCTTTTCAAGCATCACCCAAACTTTTTCGTTTGTTTCCATCATCATCATCTGTGGTAACACACGAGCAAGTCTCTTGATTGATTCTGGATTATCCTTGATATTCCTTTTTAGTGCGGCAACTGAAACTGGTTTACTCATTATCCTGCTACTCCATTTACTTCCCAATTAAACACGGCAATTGCATCATTCCAAAGTGTCATTGCATCTTCATCATTTGCAAAACCTTCTTCACTTGCAAAATCCATTGAAGAACCACCACTAACACTCTCTGCAACACCCTTTGTCTTTAAGGCATATGCAATCATCTCTGGAGTCTTACCCCATGCAACCAACTCACCGACTTCTGTACCATACATCTGAATACCACCGTTATGGGCATTGATGTATCTAATAGGGTTCTTTTTGTCCGTAGTATCTTGCATTTCAAATGTTTTCATAATTATTTCTCTCTCTCTTGTTTCAACTCATCTTACTTATTAAATATACAACACTTTTTAGGCAAAGTCAACCCCCTTTCTGTAATCGTTGCTCACCAAGGGTTACAGAGACTTGTGTATTTTAAAGATTTTAGGATTATTGCGAATCGGGCGAATCACCGTTGAGCATATACATCTAGACCTACACTGTAAAATCCACAGTGCCTTGTTTATCTTATGTTGTTTGATTAATTTCTCTAATTGGTAAATTATCGTATTCATATCTCTACTCCTTTCGTTACCAAAAGTTTTGAGCGTTCCTTCAGCGATATGCCTACTTCCGTCTGTACGAATAGATGAACGATACAATTATTTATATATTATCCGCTACAATGTTTTACTGCATCCATTTGATATCATCGGCGCTTAAGTTGCAGTTCATTTTTAATCCAGGCTTGTCCTCTAGTATTCTTCAACTTTTGTCTTACCAACTGTCTAATCATTTTCATAGCCATACCCATAATATCTTCGTCTTTTTTGTTATTATCAACAATGACAAAGTTGCCCCTAAAGAAGTTCTGGAACTTACCTATATTTTTTTGAACATCATTCCATGACTTAACCACAATAGGTTCTGGAACTGTTCTGTCTCTTGCAGCGTTCCTCTCTAGTGCTGTGTCTAGGGATGTATTTACAAATATCATAAAGGTATCGTAACCTAGTTGTTCTAATGCTCTCGCCTGATAACTGATCTTTTCGTAATCTCTACCAGTTCCATCAAGAACAAGTCCTAGTCTACCTTCTACATAGTTATCTTGTCTCTTCTTAGTGATTTCTTTTGATCTATCTCTAATTTTATCTCTAGGTTCTGCTTCTCTATCAGGCATTTTTTGAGAAAGGCCAGCATCCTTGAGTTTCTTCTCAAAAATATCGTCTGAATTTAAAATCTTTAAACCCATTCCACCAGTGGTTCTTTTTACAACGTAAGATTTACCACTGCCTGGCCCTCCTGCTAAAAAGAATGCTTTAAGAATGTTGGGATCGTAGACTCCTTCTTGTAGTTCTTTGTATGATTTCATGTTTAACCCTATCAATAGTTTTCAGCTGATATTTATCTTCTTCTGAAAGTGGTTCAAGTGTTCTGTCTCTATTTAAGAATTTGGATCTGTTTCTCATATTAGCTCTTGTCTTTAAATTCATGAGTATTTCCCTCTTGTTCTATTATGGTTGAAGCATAACAAATGTACTATTGAATCCCTCCTTCTAAGTGTAAAATTGATTATTAATCAAACCTTGAGTGCCTGTCTCAAAATCATCTACCTCACCTACAATTTTTATAGGTGTTTCAAATGAATCTTTTGCAAGTCTCATTAGGATTGAGTGACTATTGGACATGTTTGAAAATGTGTGTCGTAATGTAGTTACTAAGTATCTACCTTTGTAATATGGATTTATCTCTTCGCCTGTATGGTTTCTACCTTGAATGGGCATGTCAAACTCTACAACATCTCCACACGAAAGGTGGGTTTGTCCAATTATCTGTATATTGACAGAAGCACCTTGGTTCAGTTCTATAATCTTAGAACGTCTTGCCAAAGTAGAATCGTGAGATCTATCGTTAGAATACAAGAAACCCTCTCCATATTTAGCACCCTCTTTAATGTAGGATGCATCTATATTTATATCTTTTGGACTCGCTGAAATGGGTGTAAGTTTAATACTTGCCTCTGGAAAATCAGTTATTTTATTATCCCCATCAACCAATGAATCTGGATATATTGGATTATCATTAGAAGTGGCATCGAAATTAATTCTCTTGTGTTTCTTAAAATCCTCAAGGTAATTGAATGTTTGTTTGTTATATTTTTTCTGAAATATGTCATGTTGTAGTAGTGTACTTGCCATCATACCATTTCTATAAGCAGTTACAGTATCAGAAATTGCACCTTGTTCAAAACTAGTAACTCTTTTTAGTTCTTTTTCGATATTAGGTGATTTAGCATTATCATCCTTACTTTGAGTACCAGCCTCACCAGCAAAAAATGATTGTCTGCTATCTTGAGAATACATACTCTGTAGACTTCTAAAATGTATACCTTTAGTATTTTCATAGAACACATAGTGTGGGGAATTACCTTCTTCGGATATTGCCTCAGCAGCAAGTCTCTGTAGAAATTCATAAGGCCTTTGATTGGGAACTATTACGTTTCTATTACCCATAGATGGTTCAATAAAAAGGTCTCTTTTTGTTCTTACTTCATTCCTCAATACTTTTTCTGCAATCTCTGAACATGTTCCAGCATATGCACGAGATACTCTCATCCTATGATTTCTTAGTGCATCCTTTGTTATAACAGATATTTCTACAAGATTTGCCTTACCACCCATCTCTTGTTTAGTACCTATTCTATATACTATAAGTGGTGAGTTTGAAAAGTCAATATTCTGTCCAACACCATCTAGGCCTGGAGTAGATATTTTGAGTGTGATATAGTCGTGTCCAGTAATAGGTAAATTTAAGTCTAGAGCATTTGTATCATTAATCGTGATACTTCCAGACATTTGTTTTTCAAAAATGTTCTCAAACAAATCTACAGTAATAATTAACTTACTTATATCAGTTACATTACCACTAGAAGTATGTAAGTTAGCCTCTTCAACTTTAAACTCACCAGCAAAATTAATTCCAGCCATTATATCACCGACTCACTTATTCTTGTTTTAAATTCATCTACAAAGTCTGGAACAAATTTAGGGTCGAGTAATCTAATACTACGTTTAGTGTCTTGTTTCTTTTCTTCATATTCAAAGTTAGTTATAGGTGTTGCATTAGGATATGTATCCAAATCATTTACCTCTATGTTTACTGTTGTTTTGCCAGATGATTGTGATATTTCATAATGGTGTATAGAATCTGGGTTTACATACTTATCCTTTACATATGCTTGGAATTGTGGAGTATTCATAGGCCATCCATGATATCTATCTGTAATATTGTTTATCAATAAAATAACCCAATGTAACTCTGGGTCATCGTAAAACTTATCAGCAAGAATTTCTGGTGAATCACCCTCTTTGATATCATATGTATCAAACATTGCAGTATTAGCAGATACCTTTGTCCTTACAGCAACTCTTCTCAAAAGATTAGTCACATCTTTTAAATTACCATTACCTTCATTGTCATAAGGTATTACTGGAAATGAATTAAAATACATCTTTTCTCCTAAACTGCAAAACTCTCACCACATCCACATGATGAAGTAGCATTTGGGTTAATAACTTTTAAATAAGAACCACCTAACTCTTTTACATAATCTACTGTACAACCTATAACATACATTTCTGCTATAGGGTCTAGAACTAGTAAATCATCAATAGGTTTACCCCATTTGACATCAGGCCAGTTTTTCTTAAAATCCCAGACATATTGAAATCCAGAACAACCACCCCCATTAACACCTAAAGTGATATGGTCATTTTCTTTAATACTGGTGAGATATTCTTTTGCATTATCTGTAAGTGTAACCATAATTAGAATCCTTCATGTACTCTTTCTCTGGTGATAAGTTCTAGTTCTCTAAAACTCAATGTTATGCTGGTCTCCACTGGTGGAGCACCATCGTCTTTTGCAGTAAATGTTTTATATCTACTTCCACCTTGTGATACTTGTAAATCTTCTAATACGCATGTAGATATCTTATGTAGGTAATCATTCTCTTTACCATTATACATATACTCTATATCAAATGTATTAGGCATTATCATCTCTCGCCCATTTCTAACACCATCTTTAAACTCTGGTAACATGTTTGCTTTAAAAGCAAATATAATTTTGCGTATTTCGTCTGATTCTTTGTCGTTTCTTGGTATCATCTTGAATGTATACTGAAAGGCTCTTTTATCAATACCTTTAAATGCAAGTTCCATTCTGTCTGATTGAATATATCCTTGAGCAATCTCAAATGCTTCTGTTGCACCACCCATACCAGGCAATGCACCTACCATTGAAAGTACAGTACCCTTTACACCCTCTTTTAATGCTTGTCCACCTTTATTAATCGCCGTTTTCATAGAACTTTCAGCACCCCTTCCAGCCATAACAGAAGAATATACATCCATTGCGGCTGCAGTTCCACCACCAATTGGAGTATCGGAATACTGTGATTTATATGATACTTGTACTTGTGGAGGCATATACAATGCAATTGCTGTATCTAATCTTGTTGTTGGTGGTCTCTTTAAAAATACTGTAGAACCAGAAGTTTTTTTTGCACCGGCACGGCCTGTCGCTGGTTTGATGTTAGTGTTTCGGTTTGGAGGCCCACCAGCAAGTGGGATATCAGCGTGTACTTGTTTCTGTACTTCGTTTGATTGTTTTGTATCAGTCTTGCCAGAACCATCTGGTAGCATTTCTTTAATGTATTTTGGAATATTTCTACTCTTCTCTTCTCTCTTCATTTGGGCTGAACCAGATTCTGGCGTTCCAAATTTCAATTTAGCGTTTGACTGTTGATTGACATAAAAGATCATGTAATGTCCATGATTACCCAATCCAGGCGCTGCTGTAACATCTATCGGAAATGCATACATCTTCGGTGATTTTGCTTTTCGGTTTAGTCCAGAGAAATCAGAATTGTCTGAACCTCTACCAGATATAATACCAGCAAGGCCTGGTAAGTTACCAGATACTTTTCTTAATGTTTTTTTGAGCGTTGAAATTGCTCTTGATCTACTAAAATCTATTGCCATGTCTACCCCTAAATAGTTCGGAAGGTTATAACTATTTATAATGGCTTACAAAGGAAAATACCAACTAAAGAACACTGATAAGTATATTGGCAATCCTATGAATGTGGTATACCGTTCACTTTGGGAGCGTAAGTTCATGGTGTATGCTGATAATAGTAATAACATTCTAGAATGGGGAAGTGAAGAACACATAATTCCCTATGTATCTCCGTGGGATGGAAGGAAACATAGATATTTTCCAGATTTCTACATTAAGGCAAAACAAACAGATGGTTCTATTAAGAAGTTTATTATTGAAATTAAACCAAAAAACCAGTGTAGTCCACCAGAAAAGAAACCTGCTCGAAAGACAAAAGCATGGTATAATAAGGTAAAAACATGGGGTATTAATCAGGCAAAATGGCGTTATGCAAATGAGTATTGTCTGGATAGGAATTGGGAATTTAAAATACTAACAGAAGAACATCTAGGAATAAGGTATAAATAGTAGTATGTATGAGTATAAATGTAAAATATTAAGAGTTGTAGATGGCGACACAGTAGATGTTGACATTGATTTAGGTTTCGGTATGTGGATGCACAAAGAACGAATTAGACTATATGGTATTGATACACCAGAGTCTAGAACCAGAGATTTAGAAGAAAAAAGGTATGGGAATATAGCAAAAGAAGTAGTCAAGTCTCATATGCCCGTTGGTTCTACACAAACACTAATTACAGAAAAAGATAAGTCTGGAAAATATGGTAGAATACTTGGTAAGTTCAGATTAGAAGATGGTAGTATCCTTAACGACTTCATGATTGAAAAACATTATGCAGTTGCATATCATGGACAATCAAAAGATGACGTTGAATCAGAACACCTTGAAAATAGAAAGAAATTAGATGGCAGTATCTAAGTACATTAAAGCAGTTCAAGACGCGGCAAAAGGTCGTCCAAAGTCTACTGATTGGTATAGAGAAAAAATAAAAGAGTTTGGCACACCAACCACTATGGACTTAATCAGAGATGGTAAAAGGTCAACCAGACCACACTTTGGGCGTTTAAATATGTTTATCTATTCACCTAGAGATGCAAAGAAGTTGCCCTACTATGATACATTCCCTTTAGTTCTACCGTTAGAACTATATAGTGATGGATTTTTAGGTATCAACTTTCACTATCTACCAATACCACTTAGAATAAGATTGCTTGATAGAATAGTAGACTTTAGTAGTAATACATTATTTAATGAAAAAACTATACTAAATGTCACATATAATAAAGTAAAAGGTATTAGATTAGTCAAACCAACTATACATAAATACTTGGCAGGATATACAAAAAGTCAATTCAGAAGAATTGATGCAGATGAATTAACTGTAGCAACTCTACTGCCAGTGCAAAGATTTAAGAAAGCCTCTGCAGCAGCAGTCTGGTCAGATTCAAGAAAGATGGTATAATGAGTATTGCAAAAGATATACTAAGACAATTAGGTGTTGTATCAGATGACATTGAAAGCGCAGCCGCTGGATTTCGTAATGATGGTGTTGCACAACCTAACAAGTTTGAAGTAATTCTATCATGTCCAACTGGAACTAGAGGTTCACAGAAAAGTGGTAATGCACTAGATAACGTATTTTCCCTACTTATGGGTAAAGTTAATAGTGATGGAACAGCAAGAGCAACTGGATTGAGATGTTCACAAATATCTTTTCCAGGCAGAACTCTTGATACCGAAGCAGACACGAACATATATGGCCCGACAAGAGAAATTGTTCAAGGATATAGTTATCCAGAAGTAACAGGCACTTTTCAATGTGGCCCAGATATGAAAGAAAAACAATTATTTGAGAGTTGGCAAAGACTCGCATATAATCCACAGACTTGGTCTATGGGATACTACGATGACTACGTTGGTAGTGTCACTATATACCAGTTAAACAATTTGAACGCCAGAACATATGGCATTGAATTAGTTGATGCATTTCCAAAACAGATTGCAGAACAATCTTTGGACTATGCAACCAATGACTCCTTTCACACTGTAGGTGTAACATTCTCCTATAGATATTGGAAGTCTTTAAATTCTGAAAGTTCATTGCCTGCACCAATAGAAGAAATGCTTGAATCAATTGGTGTTGACACAGTGAGAAGAACGAATTTGAAAAACGTAGCATTTACGAAAAGATAATTAATAAAGGATGAATAATTATGGCACTACCAAGACTAGATACCCCTACCTATGAAATAACAATTCCTAGTTCAGGCGTAATAACAAAATACCGTCCATTCTTAGTCAAAGAACAAAAAGTTCTTATGATGGCACAAGAGAGTGACGATGTAAGCAATATAGCAAATACAATTACTGAATTAGTTGCATCTTGTACCGATGGTGGTATTGATGCACAGAGACAACCAGTATTTGATATTGAATACTTGTTTATGAAAATTCGTGCAAAATCAGTTGGGGAAACTGCTAAAGTATCTGTACTTTGCCCAGATGATGGAAAGACAAAAGTTTCAATTGATATTAAACTAGATGAAATTGAAACTCAAATGTTTGATGAACACACAAATGTTGTTTCTATAACAGATAAAATTAACCTTATTATGAGATACCCTACACTAAAGGATTATGCAAAATATTCCACTGGTGGGGATGCAGCAATGATGTTTGAGATGATTAATCATTGTATTAATGAAATGCATTTTGATGATAAGATTTACAAAAGAGTTGATGTATCAGATAAAGAGGTACAAGAATTTGTTGATCAGATGAATACACAACAATTTCAATCAGTAGTTAGTTTCTTTGAAACTATGCCTAGACTTAGACATGAAATTACGGTAGTCAATCCAAAGACTAAAGTAGAATCTACTGTGCTATTGGAGGGGCTGCAAAGTTTTTTAGGGTAATCCTTTCTCATGAAACACTAGAAAACTATTACAAGATGAACTTCTCGTTGATGCAACATCATCAATATAGTTTGAGTGAATTAGAAGATATGATACCTTGGGAAAGGGAAATATATACTGGATTACTTGCAGAATACATTAAAAAAGAGAATGAAAGAGTCGAGAGAGATAACAATAAGAATAAATAGGTGTAAAGGAAAGACTACGAGAGGAAGAACAAATGGCAGATGAGATTAAAGAAACTGGACACCATCCAGCAGATACCAATGGTGATGGCAAAGTTAGTCCAGATGAACATGAGATGTATATGGAATTTAAACGTAAAGAATTAGAAGATGCAGATGCAATGCGAGATGCACAACGTAAGATGGCATGGTTCGCACTAGGTGGTATGTTGTTATATCCTTTTGCAGTTGTACTTGCAATGGCATTAGGTTTAGATCAAGCAAGTAAGATACTTGGAAGTATGGCAAGTGTATACTTCGTATCCGTTGCAGCGATTGTCGCTGCGTTCTTCGGTACACAGGCAATGGGTAAAAAGTAATGGCTCAAGAGACAGAACGAACTGCTATAGAGTTTAGTGAAGATGGTAAAGTAGAACAAATTATTGTTGATCCTGCTGGTATGGGTGATGTTCAAGCAGGTATTGAATTTATATATCACATGAGAGAACACATATTAGATGTAGGTGTAGCAACAGCATACTTATTTGGTTGTTATGCATTGTATCTATGGTTAAAGAAGGTAATTAAGTAATGGCTGATAAATTCGACAGAGATATAATTAATGCCCTAAAAGCAAACAATGCAAAAATTGCTGAATCAATGGAAGCTGATAAGCAGAAAGCCTTATCTGATAAAGTTTACAGTGCTGATCAAGTTGCAGAATTGAGGAAACTCTCAAAGGTTTCTGGCAACGCTGCAAAGGGTGTATCTAAAGAAGCACGAGCAGCTGCAGATAGGGATATCAAAGTCTTAGACAATCAGGCAAAACTCTTAGGTATATCAGCAGAAGAACTTGCAGGCAGACAAGCAGAAAAAGCAGATATTGAAGCACAAAAAGTTGCACTACAAGAAATGAAAGATTCGATAACAAAAGCTGGTGGTAATGCAGAAGAGAATCTTGCACTACAAAGAGATGCAGCTGGTATTGCACGACAAGAAGCAAGATTAGAAAAAAAGAATAAAATGGGTATCGCTGGTAGAATGAAAGAAGAAGCGAAATCTAGAGCAGCAAATATGGCTGCAACATTTAAATCATTAGCGAGTTTAGAAGGTATCAAAAATGGATTAAAAGGTTTAGGTGGTGGTGTTGTAGATGTGGCAAAGAGTGGTGGTGGTGGATTAATTGGTATGATTAAGAAAGGTGCTTTAGCACTCTTACTTCCAGCAATCTTTGCATTTGTTAATAGTAAATACTTCGACCAACTAAAAACCTTTTTAATAAACAAAGTAATACCAGCAGTTATGGAACTTGTTAAGGTATTCAAAGAAGATATTTTTCCAGTAATTATGAAAATAGTAGATTTCTTTGTAAAAGAGATATACCCAATTATTGAAGATGTATTCCTTAAACAGTGGGCTAATATTAAAAAGGTATTCAGTGGAATTGGTGATGCATTTAAACTATTTCAAGAGGGTGATATTCTTGGTGGTATCACAAAACTATTTGGTTCAATTGCAACATTCCTAATAGATACCTTAGATAATGCTGTCACTGGTATATTTAATATAATTGGTAAGATATTTGGATTTGAGGGAACTGATTCTATAGGTGGATCTATCAGTAAATTTTTTAGTGACATATACGGTAATATCACTGGGTTCATATCCAAAACTTGGAATGGTGTAAAAGACGGCGCAAAAAATGTATTTAAGAGTGTCACTGGTGTTTTTTCATCAGCGTTTAATTTTGCAAAAGATAAGGTAACTGCTGGTTGGAATGGAATTACTAGTTTTGTTAGTGATAAGTTTGCAAATATTATAGGTTTTTTTAAGGATCTGTTTACATTCAAACCAGGCGATACTTTTGCCACTAAGTTTTTAGATATAATCCTACTACCTTATAATCTTGCAATAAACTTCTTTAGAGATATATTTGGTTTTGGTAAAGATGAACAAGGTAAAACAACACCATTTAGTCTGGGTAAGTATATTATGAGTGTTGTTGATAAAGCTATAGATTTTGTAAAAGGTTTATTTGACTTTAAAGTTCCTAGTATGGGTAAAATAGCTGGTGATGCTGGTAATATGATAGCTAATCTTCTAAAGTCTATTCTACCACCTCCAGATTTCTTATCTTTTGATTTACCATCTATGACTTTATTTGGTAAAAAGTTTGGTGGTGGTGAAGTGAACCTTAATCCTATACCAGATGCAGTTTATAAGTTTGCTGGATTAGATCCAGCAACAGGCTTGGATTTAGTTAATAATGCAAATTCTGTTGAAGCCGGATCAATCGATCCAGTTGCAGAGGCAGAAAAGAAAAAGATGATTACTGGTTCAGAACAAATGTCTAATCCAAGAGGTGGTACAACAAACACCACAGTAATTAGGGATGAGAGAAAAACTATTGATAATGCGAATAAATCCACAACATACCAAGGGCAGTCGTTAATGACTAACAACAATGCCCCTGGCTTAGATGCTATGTTTTAGTTACTTGCCAACTTCTCAAAGTATGACATAGTATCGTCATCTTCTTCACTGACTTGTACTGGTGCTGATACTTCTTTAGTATCAACAATCGGTGCAATTGGATCATCCATAATGGCTTCTGCTGTTCTAGCAACTACCGTTCCAGACAATACAATATCTAGACGAGTTTTAAGTTCGTCATAAGACTTGAAGTTAGTAGGAGCAAGAAAACTCTGTAAGTCGTGTTGACTAGAAAAGATTTCTTCCAACTTATCATCTTCTGCAAGTTTAGTTGGTGAAGTGAACTCTGACTTATCATAGTTCCAGTAACCGTCTACCTTACGAATCTTCAATTTGAAGTCTGCACCTTCATCCAAATCAAAAGCGTTTAAAGGTTTCTCATCTTCAAATGCTGGTGTTGCAGCTTCGGAAATCTTATCCCAAATCTTCTTACCATATCTGAACAAGAAAACTTTACCTTCGTTCTCTGGATGGTTAGGGTCACTTACCACATAGATGTTTGAGTAATAAGATAATTTCCTCTTTTGTTTACGAGCAATTTCCTTATCGGACTCTACACCACTATTCCACAATGCAGTATTGTGTTCTGACACTGGGTCTTTACCACCAGGCAGAGTAGTAAGAGAGTTCTCAATAAACCACTGTCCAGTTGGCCCTTGGAAAGCATGTGAATATAACTTCACCCATGATTTCTCAATTTGTGCCGCAGGCAAGAAACGAATAACTGCATAACCATTACCAGTTTTATCCAACTCTGGTTTCCACATTCTTTCGTCTACATATGATTTCTTTTGAACTTGTGGTTCATCAGCTTCTGCCATGGCACCAAGTAACTTATCCAATGATTTGGACTTTCTATATTCTTCTAAAGACATTATAATACTCCTTTTTCGTATGTTTCGTATGTCATTGTTTTCTGATTTACGCCTAGAGTTTCATCCTTATCACCAATCTGAATAAACATGACGTTAGGAAATTCCTTGACTATCGTGTTAAACTGATCATTCCAAATTATAGGACTGAAACCTTTGGCACTTTCGGATACATAATTCTTTGTACCCTTATACATGTTATTTATAGGTTTGTCAAATTCATTTCCGTCAAACCCTATCATGTATAATTCTTTGGCACCTTGTTGACATGCAAGGTGAATAGCAGTATTTCCAGTAGACCATCCTTTTGGATACCCTATGTCATTTACCATATCTTCACCTAAATGTGTTATAAACAAGCCCACATTATAAGACATCTTGATTCTTAAATCATTCTCGTCTGCATGTGGATTTTGTGCCATAATCTTTTCTATATTTTCTTCTACTGATTGTTTTGTTTTACCTTGAACGACACACCCCCTTTGTTCAGGCATTTCTGTTGTTTGATGCACTCCACCATCACCCCATCCCATAATCAAGGATTCATAACCAAACTCTGGTGGTAGTATATCCCAATCTGCAAAGTGGCATTTATTACTCTTTACATAACCACTTTCATATATCTCTTGTTGCATATTATAGTCTACTGACACTAAATTGTCAACAGTAAAATCACGATAAATTGCATTACACCCCCAAGTGGTCGTCCACTCGCTGTGTCTCACTTCTCTTCTTGATTCACCATTACCATAAACTATGTGTTTCATTTAGACATCTTTCTGGCAATAGTACTATCTGATATACCACCTTGTACTTGGTACTCTGCTGTTTCGTTGTTAAAGAATCTCTCTTCCTTTTCAAACTTTAGTTTGTAATGATCTCTATCAGATAAGTTTGCAAGTATATTAAATGCAAGACTTACTCTTTTATGATCTGTAGTATTCTTTCCAAATCCATGATACAAATATGAATTAAACATAATCAATGAACCTTTGGTACATGGAAAAGACAATTGATTTGTAAAGTTTGGATTTGCCCTATTGTAATGTTTTCTCAAAGACATAAATGGGTCGGTATTGAAAGCAACCTTTTCAAAGTTTAGTGGTGGTTGATTAGGATGACTGTCAAAATAATACACACCACTGATTATAGAATTACCGTGGTTGTGCATATTTTGTGAACTGCCTGGATGTGCTTCGTTAATCCAACTTTCATGTATCCAAAATTCATCATATGCAATAGTCATTACGTTATCTAAGTAATCTTTTACACATGATTCAAACCATGTCTTTAATTCGTTCATTTCTGGACGATTTACTATGTTAGGGAGTTCATCACCAAACTGTGTTGTGTTTGGATTGTTACCACCTTGACCAGTAAACTTAAAGTCACTCTTGTAAACAGGCGGATTAGGATTATTGTAAATCTGAATCACACCCATTGGAAATATTGGAATACCGTTATCCATCTACTTCTCCATCTTAGATATATATTTGTCTTTTATAATCGAAAATGGAGTCATTATATATTTGTCTTTTAGATAAGCATCGACATCCATATCTTTCTTATTAGCACGTTTAGTTATATATGCTTTACGACCTTCACTTAGTGTTTCATAATCTTTTGAAAGGTCTTTTGAATAATTTAGATTCATTATATTACTATTCCACTTACTACTTCTGTATATGCTTTATTTATATCTGGATTAGATAATGTAACTAACACTATACCACCAGCACGAAAGATAGCACTCTTAGTGTTCTCTTCGCCTGTCATACAAACACCCCTTGCAAATCCCATTTTACCTTCTGGTGTATTTACAATCATCTTAGGATTATCAAGATGAACGCCTGTTTCATCATTGATATTCAATCGACCAACAAACTCACCGGCATTGGTCAATACTGTTACTAGATCACCTTTTTTCATATTGTTTCCTCTTAGTTGGATATGGTTTACGAACAGAGAGTTCAGAGAGCCTCTCCACTAATTCTTTATTTTTAACAACCAATTCAGCGTTGTTAAATTCCAAGTTTTTAACACGGACTCGGAGACCGTCACACCTTGCTTCAAAGAAACCTTCACTTGATTTTGACATAATTTAATCCTTCAATGTCTGTTTTAGTTTTAATATACTTATATTACCACAAAAGTTGCCCTTTGTCAACACTTAATTTAATATTTCTTCATATGGGTAATTTTGCATGCTTTGGTAAGAAGTGCAAATCTCTTGCATTTGCTTCAATCTTCTCTTTCAATCCTTTACTAATTAAACGTCCAACTGTATCAGGCTCAATTTCATTTCTATCACAATAATCCAATACAGCATCCATGTGTGATATCCTCTTTTCTTTTGCGATTGATTCTATTTTCATGGAAAAAGATTTTGAATTTTGTTTGAATTTTATCACTTTATATCCTCATAGTTAATTAAAAAAAGGCAGGGTTATTTTAGTTCCCCCAGGCGTCCAGCGCACCCTGCCGTGTTGGTATCTATGGCCATTCACTTCGAGTCTACCTTATCAGTCTTGGTAGTCCACCAACATCGCCGATACATTACACCATTAGCTATTTGATGCATTTTTACAGTCGTATCGCCTGCGAATCCTCTTTTTACAGAGGAAAAAGTGGTAGGTTTCTGTTGCTAAGTACCTACCGAACTCCGTGAGATTAAGCAGCTAGTGCATAACCCTCGATTGCAAAATTGTCGTTTGCATTTATAGTCTTGACCAATTACGGAGTCATCCGACAACATTCCTCGCATCTATCCTTGACTGTCGATCCTATTTCGCCCCCATAAGAAACACTCGCAAGCAGTGATTCAATATCTCATCTACGAGTGTTTATGGTGGAGGCGTTGGGTACTGCCCCCAAGTCCAGTTCAATCTTCAATTTGTATCAACACATTGTATTATATTTATACCACATTTAGATACCATTGTCAAGTAAAACTTCTACTTTTGTCTTACTATCTTTTGGTAGATGCATTTCCATACCCTTACCAGCCCCTAAAAGACATGCCACTCCAGTTGTGTAATGTAATTCAATTAGAGTAAATCTACTAGTTTGAGGATTCATTGACCACATAATCTCTAGAGGTATAGTTCCACCCTCTCTTGTTATTAGATAAGCATCACCACTGACAAATGGTATTTCACCCAATTCATCTCGTAACCAAGAAACCATCTCATCTATTGGTTTACATGTCATTGGCCTCGTTATAATAAACTGGGATGGTACTTGTGGTAACACCTCTTTCTCTTCTTCCATATCACAGCATGGTGGTTCTTGATTCGGTTCAATTGCAAATACAGTAGTAGTTAAAGCGATACCGATAAGAACACTAAGCAGTAAGTTTTTCACTGTTCTGTTCCTTTGTTCTAAAGACGCTGACTGCTTCTTTCAACAAAGGCAAGTAATCCGTTTTGTCTTTGATAAACTCTTGAACAGTTCCATCTTCTGTTGCAACAAGTATAACCACTTGACTAATAGGTTGACTTGTTCGTTCTTCAAACATCTCTGCATATGCAGATCCTTGAATGTAATAGTTTTCATTCCAATCATCACTACGTTCTCTTTTTGATGTCTTGAAATCAATAATAGATAAGACTCCATCATATTCTGCAATACAATCTACTCTACCGGCTACTTTATATTTATCAGAATAGAGTCCACACTCTTGTGATCTAATATTGTCAATTTTGCACAAGAGTTGTGAAGATAATTCTTTAAATAAACAGTATGGAAGAAAATCTTTTTTATGTTTAGTTTCATCAAACTCATTGTTTAAATAGTCCTCACACATCTGATGAACTTTTGTACCACGACTAGCAGCAGTTCGCATAACATGATTAGCAACATCGTTACCAACCCTCTTACGCCATTGGACTAAACCATCTGCTTTTCGTCCATTAAGGACAGTGGTGATAGATGGGTATTTATTACCCTCTGGTGTAAGATAGAATCTCTTACCATCTATATTTTTCGTTGTAACTTCTGGTAATACTACCGTTTCATGATTAAACATTATATATCCTTCTTGATTATATAATACAGTATAACACAACATTGCCCCATTGTCAAGAGATATTATGATTTTCTTTTACTACATACATAGTCCAATGTGGGTGTTTCTTTGATAAATGGACTGCTTCTTTTTCTAGTTTCTCTTTTGATGAACTGTAACTTTTTACCCATGTTTTGTATGTGTTTTTTACGACTAATTTGTACTCGTCATTCTTCAACCAATTTGCCTCATTCTTTCTACTAATCTGTCTGCCCTTTTAGTTACTTGACGATACCATTTGCTGTCTACCATCTCATCTGCAGCTGCGTTCCAATCTTTCGCATCTACTCCACGTTTCATACCTTTAAACTTTGACAATCTTGGTCGGCCCATATTGAACATCATGTTTGCGACTATTAATTGCACTTCTTCTGGTAAATCATCAAAGTCTGGATATAGTCTGATACAGTCTGATAAAACATTCTCGACATCTTGGTTAAATGCTTCAGCAACTCTAACCTTTGTGATAAGAGTTCCAACTTCCCATTTATGCTCTGGGTCTGATTCCAAAACAAGATGGCCAATTCCAAAAGTAGGCAGTCCAAGATGGTCAAGATATATCTTTCCTACACTTCCCTCATCAACTGCAATTTCCTCTCGTAATTTATCTATGTTCATTATTCCATCCCTATCCCTAGTTTCGTTTTTTGTATTAAGTAGTTTCTTACAAATCCACTTCGTACAATATCTCCGATTGTAAATTCTGTACAGTTAAATTCTTTCATTTCCTCTGCAATTCTTAGAAAATCCCAAAGTCCATTTTTCTCGTTTGTTCTTACCAAATCACTTTGTGAAAAGTCTCCACAAAATGCTATCTTGGAGTCTTGTCCAAGTCTGGTTGTAATCGTATCTAACTCATGGAAATTTAAGTTCTGACATTCATCAACTATAACAAGAGCATTGTCAAATGTTAATCCTCTTAGAAAAGATGTTGACAAGAAAAACAATGTTCCTTGTTTTTTCAATCTTTCATACAAAGAAGTAAATGATTGTTCGTTTGGCATTTCAAACATGAACTGAACCATGTTAGAGTATGGAACTTGATACAATGCTGATTTATCTTCTTCATCGCCTGGTAAGAATCCAATCTCTCTTGTTGGTATAAGTGATCTGACTATAATAACCTTATCAATCTTTGATGTGTTATCTAGTGCTTCAGATAGTCCATTGAACAATGAAACAAAGGTCTTTCCAGTTCCTGCTGCTCCATATAGAAACTGACTTGCCCCAGTTTTCCAACTTTCAAATACTACTTTTTGGTTATCCGTTGCTGGTTTAATAGCAACCATATTCTTTTTTGTTATTTCTAATTTTTTAGTCATTTTCTACTCCATTTAGCATAATATCTTCAAGTTTAGAACCACCTTTACATACAAACCCAGGCGGTGCCCATAATTTATG
>ENA-ORXF01000333-ORXF01000333.1-marine-metagenome-genome-assembly--contig:-NODE-333-length-35674-cov-5.433407_pt1 | contig 35674 bp, 33 predicted proteins | sample MGYA00237864_ERZ511476 | MGnify/ENA primary metagenome ERZ511476 (study PRJEB26306, sample SAMN06343908) | marine metagenome | isolation source: coastal waters | place: Atlantic Ocean: West Antarctic...
GTAGGAGAGAAGCTAGAGAAAATGGGCTATGAGTTTCAGGCAATTAATAGTGCGTTAAAAAGGCATCCTCAATTTGTCTTGTTTAAAAAAGGAGAACAAACTATTTTTGTCTTGGTAAAGGTATCTAGTAACATGCAAAACCCAAATGAGTATGATGTTTTGTGGATGGAAACTTTTAAAGACCATGCCAAGAAACAAAATGCCAAAGTTTGGTTTGCTGGTGTAGGAATTGCAAATTCAGAAAGTGTAGAAAACCCTGTTTTTAAAGACCAACCGTATTATGTAGCTTTTGATGATTTTATTAAGATTTTAGAGTAGATTCTTCTAATAATTTTTCCTTACGCAAGCAAGTGTATTCTTTGAAAATTAGAGAAATTCAAGTAATGTTATAAAATTAAAAAACCACTCTAAAAGAGTGGTTTTTTAATACTTAGAAAGAATTGAAAATTATTTAGCATCTTGCTCTAACAAATCAAAAAACTGATTTAATCTTGGCATAATGATAATTTTTGTTCTTCTGTTTTTTGCTCTATTCTCTGCGCTGTCATTTGCGGCTAATGGAATGTACTGGCTTCTTGCTGCTGCAATTAAACGATTTGGTACTACACCAAATTTATATTGTAAAATTCTTGTAATAGCGGTTGCTCTTAAGGCAGATAAATCCCAATTGTCTTGAATAATATTTCTTTTGATTGGTGAGTTATCTGTGTGTCCCTCAATCATAACTTCCATTTCTGGTTGGTCATTTATAACTTTCGCTATTTTTTCTAAAACAGTATAAGCACCTTCCGTTACGTTGTAACTTCCACTTTTGAATAATAATTTATCTGAAATAGAGATAAATACAACTGTTTTTTCAACATTCACCTCAATGTCCTCATCCTGAATACCTTCTATTAGGTTTTTAGTTAAATGGAACTTTATAGCAAGGTTTAAAGAATCTTTCTGAGTCATTGCCTCTCGAACACCATTAATATATTTGTCTTTTTCACTTAACTGTGCAATTACAGTTTTAATATTATCTGACGAAGACTGCGTTAAAACTGTTAAATTTTCAACTTGTTTTAGTGCATTTTTTTTATCGTCTAGTAAGTACTTTACTTGTTCTGTTAAAGCAAAAACTTTTGCATCTTCTTTTTCTTTTTCAATTAAACATTTCTGCAAATTCGTTTTTACAGCAAGTAACTTTTCTTCTGTTGCTGTCTTTTCTGTCTGCAATGCTGCGAATTCTTTTTTTGAAACACAAGAACTAATAAATACTGTCGATAATATAATTAAAGATATTTTTCTCATCTTTTTAAAACTTAATAATTTGATTATGCATACAAATTTAACAAAATCAGTGAATAAAAAGAATGATTACGAATAAATTGTGATAAAATTATACACTATTTTTGTTTCTATTCCTTTTTTCTATGAAACATTTTTATTTTCTTCTCGTTTTCTCAATAGCATTCCTTTTTTCAGGATGTAAAAAAGAGGTTGTTTTTAAAGACTACACTTTGCAGGGCGCGGTTTTTGGGACTACTTATAAAATTACATACTTACATGCTACTACAAATTATCAAAAAAGTATCGACAGCTTATTTTTAAAGATGAACTCATCTTTGAGCACTTACATACCAACTTCAGACATCTCTAGAATAAATAACGGTGATGCATCTGTAGTAGTGGATGCATATTTTATGGAAGTTTTAGAAAAATCGAAACAAATATTTTTAGAGACCGATGGTTTTTTTGACCCTACGGTTGGAAACTTGGTAAATGCTTGGGGTTTTGGTCCAAAAAAAGAAAGCATAAACTTGACGGCTGCACAGCTAAAAGAACAAATGCAGTTTGTTGGTTTGGACAAAGTAAAGCTGGTAGGCAATAAAATAAGTAAAGAAAGTCCAGAAATTTACTTAGATTTTAATTCAATTGCAAAGGGTTTCGGAATTGACGTTGTAGCTCGTTTTTTAGATTCAAAAGAAATAGAGAACTACTTGGTAGAAATTGGCGGAGAAATTAGAACAAATGGGTTAAAAAAGAACAAGCAACCTTGGGTGATTAAATTGGTAGATCCTATAGCGTCTTATGATAGTTCGGGTTTTAAAAATATAAACTTATCTAACAAGTCTATGGCAACTTCTGGGAATTATAGAAAGTTTAGAATTTCAGATACAGGTAAAAAATATGTACATACTATAAATCCTAAAACAGGCGATGCTAGTGAAAGTAATTTATTAAGTGTTTCTGTTATTGCTGCTTTAGATTGTGCAGATGTAGACGCCTATGCAACTGCTTTTATGGCAATGGGTTTAGAAAAGACAAAAGTATTTCTTTTAAAAAATCTTCATTTAGAGGTGATCTTACTTTTTACAAATACGGAAGGAAATCTTTCAGAATACACGAATTACACCTTTAAGAATTAAGTGCTATTTCATTTATAACTTATAGCACACAGGAAGGATTTCATGTTGCATTAAACAAAAGCGCTCTAATTTTTCTGGAGCTATTTTTTTTGTATAATCTACTTCATCAACCTTAAAACCAATAGCACGCAGTTTCTCAAAATAGTCGCGTCCGTAGACTCTAACGTGGTCATATTGTCCGAATATTCGAGCACGTTCTTTTCTATCTGTTATGGTATTGTCTTCAAAAGTTGTGGCTCTAGAGAGTTCTTGCGGAATTTGGAAAATCCCAAATCCGCCTGGTTTTAAAACTCGATACAGTTCTTGCATTGCTTTTGTGTCATTTGTAATATGTTCTAAAACATGGTTGCAAAGAACAACGTCAAATTCAGCTTCTTTAAAAGGTAAATTACAAATATCTGCTTTCACATCTGCAATAGGAGACTCTATGTCTGAGGTAATATACGCTAGATTTTGTTGATTTCTAAAAATATCTAAAAAGCACTGTTCTGGTGCAATATGTAATACTTTTAATTTATTTTTAGAAGTAAAGAAATTGGTTTCATCTCTTAAAAAAAGCCACATTAAACGGTGTCTTTCTAATGACAATGTAGAAGGAGACAGTGCATTTTCTCTCTGCTTACCATACCCATAAGGTAAAAATTTTCGAAAGCTTTTACCATCTATAGGATCTGTAAAGCGCTCTCCTTTTAAATACCAAGCAATTAGAGGTCTAACCAAATAGCTAGCCTTTATTAACCAAGGTCTTGGGATTGTGTTTAAAATGGATTTAAATATTTTCATAGTTATTACACTGAGATTCGCAGAGTGTTTACACAGAGAAGCACAAAGTTTTTAATTTGTATTAATAAAACGTTTTAGTCCGTTTTTCAATAATTTTGTATGAAAATTAATTAATAAACCTAACGGATAATTACCTAATTTCATGTAAGTTAAAATTTGTGCTGAGTGCACGTCTGTAAAGGATTCGACCGTTTTAAGTTCTAAAACAATCTCGTTTTCTACCAATAAATCAATTCTATAACCGTGATCTAATTTTATGGTTTTATAAATAATAGGGAGTGAAACTTCTTTTTTTACTTCTAAGCCCAACGACTGTAATTCGAATAATAAACATTCTTGATATGCTGATTCTAATAATCCAGGGCCAAGGGCTTTATGAACTTCAATTGCTGCACCAATAATTTTTTCTGTTACTTTATTGTCCATAGTTTAAAAAGTAGTTGCAATTTTTTCGAGCTACTCTGAAAAGATATCCCTTGAGTCTAGGTGTAATAAAAAAACCTTTATTTCCTATTTGTTTTTCATTCTTTTATCTCTGTGCCCCTCTGTGAAAATTCTCTATGAATCTCTGTGCAATAATAAACATTTACTGTCGAAACGCATCCTCTTCATTCGTAACAATTCCCAGCGCTTCATGCACATATTTAAAAGTAGAAAGTAATTCTGGTTTTCCGTTTAAGATGGCAACATCATGCTCAAAATGCGCAGAAGGTTTGCCGTCTAAGGTTGTAATTGTCCAGCCATCTGAGTGCTGTCTTATTTTATGAGTTCCTAAGTTTGTCATTGGTTCTATGGCAACCACCATTCCTTCTACAAACTTTTTACCTCTTCCTCTACTGCCATAGTTGGGCATTTCAGGATCTTCATGCATTTCTCTTCCCAAACCGTGTCCTACCAATTCTCTAACCACACCATACCCATGGTCTTCAGAAAATTTTTGAATGGCATAACCAACATCTCCAACTCTGTTTCCTGCCCTAAATTCTCGAATACCAACGTATAAACTTTCTCTTGTAACGTCTAAAAGTTTTTTAGTTTCAGCAGCGATCTCACCCACGGCAAACGTGTATGCATGATCTCCATAAAACCCATTTTTCTTAGCTCCACAATCTATCGAAATAATATCGCCTTCTATCAAAGGTTTTTTATTAGGAATACCGTGTACTACTTGAGAATTCGGACTCATACAAAGGGTGTTCGGAAAGTCATACAATCCTAAAAATCCAGGAATTGCGCCTTCAGATCTAATAAAGTCTTCTGCTAACTTGTCTAAGTATAAGGTAGAAACTCCTGGCTTTACTTCTTTTGCAAGCATCCCTAACGTTCTAGAAACTACCAATGCACTTTCGCGCATAATTTCTATTTCTTCTTTGGTTTTAATCTTTATCATTATAAAAAATTGAAATGCAAAGTTAGCATAATTATTAAGAATTACTTTTGAAAGAGGCGCAAAGCAAGACAATAAATTTAAAACACGGATTTCACAAATTTTCACAGATTTTCATCCATGCAGCTTTGCAAAATCCGTGTCCAAAAATAAATTATTTAAGACAATAAATTTATTTACTTTTATCGTAAGCGTGTTTATATGGTTCTCCAGAAACAATTTTTAACATGTCTTTTTCTAAAGATTCTTTGGCATATTCAACATATCGTCCAATTTCTTCTCCTTTTTTATAAAATATAAAGGTGGGTACTCTTAAGATATTTAAACCTTCTTGTAAGTTGTCAGGTGTTTTTTTAGAACGATTTACAGTCACTAAATCCAAGTTTTTAAAGTTGAAATCTGCCAGTTCTAAAATTTTATAAAAGTGCGGCGTTTCTCTTTTGCTGTCTCCACACCAAGTTCCCATAAAAGCTTTAATAGTTATTCCTTTTAAAGCTGTTTTTAGAGCTGTAATGGTCGCCTCGTTTGCCTGATAATTGTCAGAGTTTCTAACGAACCAGGTATTGTAAGGCGCTTGGTTAAAAGACGCTTTATTAGCATGGCCAATTAGATCGCCACTTTTATTTTTTTCTGCAGTTACTTCTTTTTGTGCATTACAAGACCCTAATGTAAATGCAATAAGGGTTAAGAATAAAAATAATTTTTTCATTTTTCTTATTTTTTTAGTTTATAACAGAGATTTCTGTGTCATTTCTTTTGGCTGGGCAACATTCAATAAATCTAGAATAGTTGGTGCAATGTCGCCTAATATACCGCTTTTTATTGCTTTTATTTCTGGATCAATTAGAATAAAAGGAACCGGATTTGTAGTATGTGCTGTATTCGGAGATCCATCAGGATTCATCATTGTTTCGCAATTGCCATGATCTGCAATTAATAAAGTAGAATAGCCGTTTTTTAAACCCGTTTCAATCACCCTTTTTACACAAATATCTACCGTTTCACATGCTTTTATAGCGGCTTCCATAATACCTGTATGACCCACCATATCTCCGTTAGCAAAGTTTAAACAAACAAAATCTGCTTCTCCTTTTTCTAAATCGTTGCACAGAGCATCTGTTAATTCGTAGGCACTCATTTCTGGTTTTAAGTCGTAGGTTGCAACTTTTGGCGAGTTCTTTAGAATTCTAGATTCTCCCTCAAAAGGTGCTTCTTGTCCGCCAGAAAAGAAAAACGTAACGTGTGGGTATTTCTCGGTTTCTGCAATTCTAATTTGCTTTTTACCAGCTTTAGAAAGTACTTCTCCCAAAGTATTTTTAATATTATCGCTATTGTAAATTACGTTAATGCCTTTAAAACTTTGATCATATAAGGTAATGGTTGTAAAATACAAGTTTAACTTTTTCATTCCGAAATTAAGAAAGTCATTTTGAGACAGCGCATTTGTTAACTCTCTTCCTCTGTCTGTTCTGTAGTTGAAAAATAAAACAACATCTCCTTCTTTTATTTGGGCTTTTGGGTTGCCAGCTTCATCTGTTACAATAATAGATTTATGAAACTCATCTGTAATTCCTGCTTCGTAGTTCACCTTCATTTCTGCAACTGCATCCGTAGTTTTTGTGCCAATACCATGCACCAAACCGTCATAGGCTTCCTTTACACGTTCCCATCTATTATCTCTATCCATTGCATAATAACGCCCGGTTACAGAAGCCAATTCTCCTGTACTTTCTTTCATATACTCTTGAATATCATTTATAAAATAGGTTCCAGATTTAGGATCACAATCTCTACCATCTGTAAACGCATGTAAATACACATTGTCTACTTTGTTTTCTTTCGCAACATCTAAAATTCCTTTTAAATGATTAATGTGTGCATGAATACCACCATCAGATACCAAACCTAATAAATGCACCTCTTTGTTGTTCTCTTTGGCGTATTTAAAAGTATCCAATAATACTTCTTCCTTACCTAAAGTACCTTCTTGAACGGCTTTATTAATTCTAGCTAAATTTTGATAGACAATTCTACCAGCACCAAGATTCATATGTCCAACTTCAGAGTTTCCCATTTGCCCTTCTGGCAAACCAACATGTAAACCATCGGTTCTTAACTCGGCATGCGGGTAGGCATCATACAAGCCACTTATAAAAGGTGTTTTTGCATTAAAAATGGCAGAAACTTTTGGGTCTTGTGTAATTCCCCAACCATCTAAAATCATTAAGATTACTTTCTTATTCATACGCTAAAATTGAGTAGTAAAAGTAAGAAAGTTTTTTGTTTTTCTTTGAGAATTTAACGAAACCGATAGCGTAAGATTAAAAAGTCAAACGTTTTTTACTTGGGTTTTGGGAGTATCAAGAGTATTTATCTAAACTAGCAATATATAAGACCACAAGTATGGCAATTATTATGAGTGCAACATTTTTAAAAAAGGTGCTTTTATTTTCTGTCTGAATTTTCTTAGCGATTGCTCTCAAGTCTCTCTTTGTGGCCTTTTTAGGGAAGAATAATTCGGTTTTTCTGCTTTTTTTGTAATTTTTTATTTTTTCAAAAGTAGAAATGCGCGCTCTTTTGTTCGCTTTTATGCTCGCAATCATTGCCGCAACAGAACCACCAAAACTCATAGTTATTTATTTATAGTTCTTGATAAGACGCAATAAATACAATTATGTTACCATAGTTATTTAACAAATTTAAAATAAGGAATTACTATTTTAATGCGTAATTTTGTAGGAATAATTCAATAAATAGATCATTATGCAGTTTCAATTGAATGATGTCACAAAAAAATTACCAAAACACTTACATAAGTTTGTTGTAAAGCAGCCTTATGAAGAATATACAGCACAAAACCAAGCAGTTTGGAGATATGTAATGCGAATTAATACAGATTATTTAAGTAAAGTTGCACACGATTCTTACATGTCTGGTCTTACTAAAACAGGAATTTCTACTGAGAAAATTCCTTATATGGATGGGATGAACCGTATTTTAAAAGAAATTGGTTGGGCAGCAGTTTCTGTAGATGGTTTTATTCCACCAAATGCTTTTATGGAGTTTCAGGCCTATAATGTATTGGTGATTGCTTCAGATATGCGAACAATAAATCACATTGCATATACACCAGCGCCAGATATTATTCATGAAGCGGCAGGCCATGCGCCTATAATTGCCAATCCAGAATATGCAGAATACTTAAGACGTTTTGGCGAAATAGGATGCAAAGCGATTTCATCTGCGAAAGATTTTGAAATGTACGAGGCTATTCGTCTTTTATCTATCTTAAAAGAAGATCCAAATTCTTCAGATGAAGAAAGAAATGAAGCGGAAGACGCAGTTGCATATTTACAAGATAATATGGGCGAGTTGTCTGAAATGGCTCAAATAAGAAATTTACATTGGTGGACGGTAGAATATGGGTTGATAGGCACTTTAGAAAACCCGAGAATTTACGGAGCAGGATTACTTTCTTCTATTGGAGAAAGTGCTTGGTGTTTGAAGGATGCCGTAAAAAAGAGACCGTACACCATTGAAGCTGCAGATATAAATTTTGACATTACAAAACCGCAACCTCAATTATTTGTAACTCCAGATTTTGCACACTTGAGCTTAGTTCTAGAGCAATTTGCAAATAAAATGGCCATTCGTAAGGGAGGTTTAAACGGAATACAGAAGTTAATAAATTCTAAGAATATTGGTACGATTGAGTTGAGTACTGGGATACAAATTTCAGGTGTTTTTACAGCTGTAATTGCAGATGAAAACAACAAACCTATTTATTTTCAAACAAGTGGTTTAACGGCACTTTCAAACAGAAATAAAGAATTAATCGGACATGGAGTAGAAAATCATCCAAATGGTTTTGGGAGTCCGGTTGGTAAATTAAAAGGAATTAATATTCCTATTGAGAACATGAGTCCTAGAGATTTAGAGGCATATCAAATTTACGAAGGAAAAAAGGTTTCTTTAGAATTTGAAGGTGGTATAAAAGTAGCAGGAGAGGTAATTACAGGAACTAGAGGTTTGCGAGGTAAGATCTTATTAGTTTCTCTAAAAAACTGTACTGTTACTCACAACGAAACGGTTCTTTTTAAACCAGAATGGGGTATTTATGATATGGCTGTTGGTAAAGACGTGGTTTCTGCATTTGCAGATGCAGCAGATATAAATTCTTTTGAAGATAAAAGTGAAGTTTCTAAAACGAAAACACGTAAAATAAAGTATTCAGAAAAAGAAAAAGAATTGTATGCTTTGTATGAAGAAGTAAGAACAATGCGCGCAACAACTGAGGCCTCTGAAGAAAAGATTACAAGCTTATTTCATCGGTTGAAAAAAGATTTTTCAGATGATTGGTTGCTGAGTTTAGAACTTTATGAGGTAGCTTTGCAGTATGACTTTTTAATACAAGAAGAAATACACACGTACTTGTTAGTTTTGCAAAAAAATGAGAAGAATAGCAAGTTGATTGAAAACGGATTAAACCTACTAAACGTCCAACCCTCAGAAATATAGAGTAAGAGGTACTTGGTGTTTTAAAAAGAAAAAAAATGAGTGCAGAAATTAAAGAATATTTAGAAAAAGAGGCTGTAATTTTAGATGTTAGAACCCTAGAAGAATGGGATGAAGGCCACACAGAAAGTGCGAAACACATTGTTTTAACGGTAATTCCTTTAGAAATAGAGCAAATTAAATCTTGGGGTAAACCTGTAATTGCAGTATGTAGAAGTGGTGCTAGAAGCGGACAAGCAGCTCAGTTTTTAAATCAAAATGGTGTAGATACAATCAATGGAGGTCCTTGGCAAAATGTAGATCAATACCTTAAATAATACTACGAATTTAGAATTTTAAGAAAGGGAGTTTTTTTAATAAGTTCCCTTTTTTTTCTTCTAAGCTCATTAAAAAACGCTCATGCTGTTCAGACTCTTCATTAAAAGGTCGGTGCGCAATTCCTTTTTGAATAGTTTCTACTGCTTGCATAGTAACTTGAGATTCTTCAGAAAAACAAGCCGTTACAAATTTTTCCCAAATATAATGAACAGCTGTTTTATTTGGATGTACCATGTCTTCCTCATAAAATCTGTAATCCCTTAACTCATCCATCACAATTTCATAAGAAGGAAAATAATGGATGTTCTTTATTGGATGAACAGCAGTATGAATGCCTGCAATTAAATGTGCTTTACTTCTCGTGTTTTCTAAGAAACCATCTTTTAAATGCCTCACAGGAGAAACAGTAAGGGTTACAGCTGTATTCTTATTTACCGACTTTATTAAAGCAATACTGCGCGCTAAACTTTCTGAAACTGCTGTAACAGACAATAATTCTTTTGAAAATTTTTTTTGCGGAATTTTATGACAATTGGCAACAGTTGCACCTGTTTCAAGATGCTTGTAAACCCAAGCGGTACCTAGCGTAATGATAATATGAGTTGCTGCAGCGAGTTGTTCTTTTGTTGTACTTAAACCTGAATTTAAATCTGCTAAAAGCTCTTGTTTATTTGGGGAACTCAAGCTAGAATGTGCATCTAAACAATGCCAACGTTCATTATTAAAAATTAATTCTTTTTCTGTATACTTTTTATTATTGATGGCTCTTGTAATTAAATTTTCTATGGCAATAGGATGAAAAAGAATGCCAAACGGATTCTGATGCGATTGAAACTTGTAATACGAGAGCTTTGCACCAATGTTTTCCGAAAAACAAGAACCTAATAAAAATATTTTAGACGCATAGTCTATAGGATTTTTAGGTATTTTTTGTATCGGTATATTGGTTTGTAACTTCATTTTAAACTAAATAATCTTGGGCTTTTTCTAAAGCTTTCGGAATTCCTCCAGGATTTTTACCGCCGGCAGTTGCAAAGAAATTTTGGCCACCACCGCCCCCGTGAATTAACTTTCCTAATTCTCGAACTACTTTGCCAGCGTCATAACCACGGTCATTTGCCAATTCTTTAGAGATATAACAGGTGAGCATCGCTTTATCTTGGGCAGGAGCAGTCGCAAATAATAAGAATAAATTTTTATAGTCTTTGCCTAAGGTAAAAGCTAAGTTTTTAATTCCGTTTGCATCTAAATCTACTTTTGTAGCTAAAAAGTGTACGCCATTTATTTCTTTGAGTTGATTTTTAAGTTCACCAGATAAATTTTGTGCTTTCTCTGCTAAAAGTTGCGCTACTTGTTTTTGTAAAGAAGTATTTTCTTCTTGTAATTTTAGAACGGCCTTTGCTGGTTCTTTTGCATTGCTTAATAAATCTTTAATTTCGAATAAAGTTTTGTTATTTTCAAAATAAAAATCTTTAACCGCGTCATTTGTAATTGCTTCAATTCTTCTAATACCAGAAGCAACCGCTCCTTCAGATTTTATCTTAAAGTGCCAAATATCTCCTGTATTTTGAACATGTGTTCCACCACACAATTCAACCGAGGTGCCAAATTGAATGGCACGAACGCTGTCTCCGTATTTTTCTCCAAACAATGCAATTGCACCGTCATCAATAGCTTGTTGCATAGGGATATCTCTTTTTTCTACCAAAGGTAGTTGTCCAGAAATACGCGCATTTACAAAATCTTCTACAGCTTGTATTTCATCTGAAGTCAATTTAGAAAAATGAGAAAAATCAAAACGCAAGTATTTAGAATGCACTGCAGAACCTTTTTGTGCTACATGTGTTCCCAACACCTCTCTTAATGCTTGGTGCAATAAGTGTGTTGCTGTATGGTTGCATTCCGTTCTACGACGTTGTTTTTTGTCTACAACTGCCTTAAAGCTTTCGTTTATGTGCTTTGGAAGGTTTTTGGTAAAGTGAATAATTACATTATTTTCTTTCTTAGTATCTAGGATGTAAACAACTTCTCCGTGCGCATTCTCTAGATACCCTTTGTCTCCAACTTGTCCACCACCTTCTGGGTAAAACGGAGTTGTATTAAAAACCAATTGGTATATTTCTCCGTCTTTTTTAGACGTTACTTTTCGATACCGAGTGAACGCTACAGGAGCCTCTAAAGCATCATAACCTATAAATTCTTCAGTAGCACCTTCAACCAAAACAGTCCAGTCTTCTGTAGCACTTTCACTTGCTGCTCTAGATCTGTTTTTTTGTTTTTGAAGCTCTTCTTGAAAACCTTTCTCATCTAAAGTATATCCTTTTTCGGCTAAAATTAGTGCTGTTAAATCTACAGGAAAACCAAAAGTATCATACAATTCAAATACTTTTTCTCCAGATATTTCTTTTGATTCAGAACCTGCAATAATGTTGTCTAATATAACCAAACCTTTGTCTAGCGTTCTTAGGAAAGAAGCTTCTTCCTCTCTAATGACATTTTCAATCAGTTGTTTTTGTCCTATCAACTCAGGGAAAGCATCTCCCATTTTCTTACCTAATACGTCTACCAATCTGTAGATAAAAGGTTCTTTTTTGTCTAAAAATGTAAATCCGTATCTGATAGCTCTTCGCAAGATTCTTCTAATTACGTAACCAGCACCTGTGTTGCTTGGTAATTGACCATCGGCAATAGAAAAGGCTACGGCTCTTAAATGATCTGAAATAATACGAGTTGCAATGTCTTGTTTTGCATTTGCACCATATTTAGTATTGGTTATGGTACCAATTTCACTAATAATTGGTTTAAAAACATCGGTATCATAATTAGATTGTACGTTTTGTAAAACCATACACAAACGTTCAAAACCCATTCCGGTATCTATGTGTTTGTTTGGTAAATCGACCAATTCTCCTGAAGCTTTACGATTGAACTGCATAAAAACCAAGTTCCAGATTTCTACAACATGCGGATGGTCTTCATTAATTAATGTGCGTCCGTCTACCTTTGCTTTTTCCTCTGCAGAACGAATGTCTACATGAATTTCAGAACAAGGTCCGCAAGGTCCTTGCGCGCCCATTTCCCAGAAATTATCTTTTTTATTTCCTTTTAAAATTCTGTCTTCTGCAATAAATTGTTTCCACAAATCATATGCTTCTGTATCCATTTTTAGATTGTCGGCATCGTCAGAACCTTCAAAAACGGTCACATATAAAATATCCTTGTCAATTTTATAAACTTCTGTTAGCAACTCCCAAGCCCAAGCAATTGCTTCTTTCTTAAAGTAATCTCCAAAAGACCAATTTCCAAGCATTTCAAATAAGGTATGGTGATAAGTGTCATAACCTACTTCTTCTAAGTCGTTGTGTTTACCAGAAACACGCAAGCATTTTTGTGAATCTGAAATTCTGTTACTTTTTGGTTTTGCATTGCCTAAAAAATATTCTTTAAAAGGTGCCATTCCAGAATTTACGAATAGTAAAGTTGGGTCGTCTTTGGTAACCATTGGAGCAGAAGGTACAATTAAATGCGATTTTTCCTTAAAAAAATTTAAAAATGTAGCGCGAATATCTTGAGATTTCATATTGTAAAGTTTCTTCCCGAAAACGTCGGAGAGTTAATTATGTTAATATATCTTTAAAAAAAACTACTTACAAAAAGCAGTTGTAAAACATTTTGTAAATTGGCATGTTCTTAAAAATGAGATTTAGACAATAAATCCGTTTTAAAAAACAAAAATAGTACATTTACAATTATGGCAAAAGTAAAATATTATTACGATGCAGATACACTTTCTTACAGAAAAATTGATGTAAAGAAAAGTGATTATTATAAGAAAACTGTTTTTGGTTTTTTAGCGGTTTTACTGATTGCATTCATAGGTTTTATCGTTTTTAGTCAGTTTATAATGTCTCCAAATGAAAGAGCCATCAATAGAGAAAATGAAAATTTACAGTTAAATTTAGATTTACTCTCTAAGAGAATCGCAGAGAGCTCTATTGTTTTAAATCAATTACAAGAGAGAGATAACAATATTTACAGAATGTATTTTGAAGCAAATCCAATACCAAATGAGCAAAGGAAAGCTGGTTTTGGTGGTGTAAATAGATACAAAAATTTAGAAGGTTATGACAACTCTAACATGATAAAACAATTAACCAAAGGCATAGATATTTTGTCTAAGCAATTGGTGATACAATCTAAGTCCTTAGATGAAATTGTAGTTTTAGCAAAAGAAAAAGAGAAAATGTTAGCGGCAATTCCTGCGATATTACCCGTAAAATTAGCAGATTTAACAAGAATGGCTTCTGGTTATAAGTGGAGAATGCATCCTATTTTAAAAATTAGAAAATTTCATAAAGGAATGGATTTTACGGCACCTATAGGAACGCCAATCTTTGCTTCTGGTAACGGTAAAGTAATTCGCTCTCAAAGAAGTGCTACTTTTGGTAATGTGGTGTATATAGACCATGGTTATGGTTACAGAACAATTTACGCCCACATGAGTAAGATTAAAGCAAAACGCGGACAAAATGTAAAACGTGGAGATTTAATTGGTTATGTAGGAAATACAGGGAGATCTGTTTCTGCGCACTTGCATTATGAAGTACATAAAAACGGTAGGTCTTTAAACCCTATTAATTTTTACTACGGAGATTTAACACCAGAAGAATTTGCAGCAATGCAAAAAGCAGCTGAAGAAGAAGGGCAGTCTTATGATTAACTTTTTAGTTTGGAAACGAGATTAAAGATAGGAGAGAAGAGAAAAAAGAATAGAAGTATTTAATTGTGATACTAAATATTTTTTTCTAATTTACTGATTACTGATTACTGATTACTGATTACTGATTACTGAAAACTGAAAAGGATGCACATAGATTTACCTGAAAAAAGATATTACAAAATTGGCGAAGTTGCCAAAGCTTTTAATGTAAATGCTTCCTTAGTTCGTTTTTGGGAAAAGGAATTTGAGATTATAAAACCTAAAAAAAATGCAAAAGGAAATCGCCTATTTACTTCGGATGATATTGCAAACTTTAAATTAATTTTTAATTTAGTAAAAGAAAGAGGTTTTACTTTAGAAGGAGCAAAACAAAAGCTGAAAAAAAACTTAGACGGTGCTATTTTTAATCACCAAATTATTAGCAGATTAGAGGCTGTAAAAGCAGAATTAGTAAAAATTAAAGACCAGTTGTAACACATTTCACTTTTAGGTGTCTAACCTTTAGAGTGTATAACTAATTTCTTTTCAAAAAAAGAGGTCTGGTTAAAAATTAAAAATAATAAGCAATCAAAAATTAAAAAACAGAGATTATGAAAAAGTGGTTAATTCCCGTAATAGTTATTCTTGTAATTGTATTCGGATTCTATAATTGGGGAAAAGGGTTTAATAACACCGCAGTAGAATTAAATGAAAATGTTTCTGAATCTTGGGCAAACGTAGAGACGTCTTACCAAAGAAGAACAGATTTAATAGGTAACTTGGTAAATACGGTGCAAGGAGCCGCAGATTTTGAGAGAGGTACTTTGGTAGAAGTTATTGAAGCAAGAGCAAAAGCAACTTCTGTAAATATAGACCCTTCTAATATTACACCGGCGCAATTAGAGCAGTTTAATAAAGTTCAAGGAGGTTTAAGTGGTGCTTTAAAAAGCTTGTTGGTTACGGTAGAAAGATATCCTGAGTTAAAAGCAAATCAGAATTTTCTAAAATTACAAGACGAGTTGGCAAGTACAGAAAATCAAATTCTTACGGCAAGAACACGTTTTAATGAACAAACAAAGCCATACAACAATCACGTAAAGAAATTCCCGAATTCTCTTTTAGCTGGCCTGTTTAATTTTGAAGGAAAACCATATTTTCAATCAGAAGCAGGAGCAGAAAAACCAGTAAAAGTAGATTTCAGTAAAAAATAAAATATGTCTAAAATTGAAGAATTTCTAACCAAAGCAGAAGAACAAGAAGTTGTTGCTGCTATAAAAACGGCAGAGACAAATACCTCTGGTGAAATACGAGTGCATATTGAAGCGTCTTCAGCGAAACCTCATTATGAGCGCGCGCTAGAAGTGTTTCAGTTGTTAGAAATGAACAAAACAAAAGATGCCAATGGTGTCTTAATTTATGTGGCTGTAAAAGACCATCAATTTGTTATTTGTGGCGATAAAGGAATTCATGAGGTAGTTCCAGAGAATTTTTGGGATGCTACAAAAGATGTCATTCAGAACCACTTCAAACTAGGAAACTTTAAACAAGGAATTGTAGACGGAATCTTAAAAGCGGGTGCAGAATTGCAAAGTCACTTTCCTTGGCAAACGGATGACGAAAATGAATTGTCTAACGAAATTTCTAAATAATTAACTTCTTGAAATCAATTAAAATTTTAATTTTATTACTCGGAATTTTTAGCGTTCAAATAGCTTTTGGGCAATTTACAATACCAGAAATTCCAAAATATCAAACCAGTGTTTATGATTACGTAAATTTATTATCTGAAAATCAGAAAGTAAGTTTAGAGAACAAACTTGTGCGTTATTCAGATTCTACATCAACCCAAATTGTGGTTATTGTTATAGAAACTACAAATAACGAAAGCATTGGAATTTTAGCACCAAGATGGGCGCAAAAATGGGGCATCGGGCAAGCAAAAGAAGACAATGGTATTTTAATTCTTTTGGCTAAAAATGACCGAGAAATTTGGATTGCTCCAGGCTACGGAATCGAACCTATCTTAACGGCAGGTATTGTAGGTGAAATCACTAGAAATGTAATCATTCCAGAATTTAAAAAAGGAAACTTTTATGCTGGTTTGGATAAAGCTTCTGACACTATTTTTCAATTGCTAAACGGAGAATACAAAGGAACTCGAAAACAAAAAGCGAAAGATGCTGGGGCTAAAAACATTTTCTTTATCATACTTGCAATCGTCTTTTTCATCATCATGTTTTTTGGTAATAAAAAGAACAAAGGTGGGGGTAGAGGTTTTAGAAGAGGTTCTATTGCAGATACAATATTTACTGCCGTAATTTTAAGCAGCGCAGGTAGTCGTGGTGGTGGCTTTGGTGGCGGATCTTCTAGTGGAGGAGGTTTCGGCGGAGGCGGTGGCTTTGGTGGCGGTTTTGGCGGTGGAGGTTTTAGTGGCGGTGGCGCCGGTGGAAGCTGGTAAAAACAGTTTTTAGAATTTTTTCTACGAAAATAAAATAGCCTCAAAATTATAATATTAAACGTTTCAAGTGATGAAAAAAATAGGAATTTTATTCAGTTTTTTTTTCTTTTTAAGTTGTCAGAACTTCGGACAATTAACTTTAACTGCAGACTTGCCTAAAGATTTAAAGGAAGTTTCGGGAACAGAAATCGTTCCGAAGTCAGCTTTAATTTGGATGGTAAATGACGGTGGAAATACTCCGACATTATTTGGTTTAAACAGCCAAGGAAAAATCATTAAAGAAATTTACATAAGAGCCAAAAACCATGATTGGGAAGATTTGGCTTCTGATGAAAAAGGAACTATTTATATTGGTGATTTTGGTAATAATTTCAATGAGCGAAAAAACTTATCGATTATTATTGTGGAACAAAACGAGCTAGATGAGAAGAAGGCTGAAGTAGATGAAATCGAATTTAAGTATCCGAATCAGCATCAATTTCCACCAAAAAAGGAAGAGATGTATTTTGATACAGAGGCTTTTTTCTATTTTAAAAGTTCTTTATATATACTTACAAAAAGCCGCGTTGCCGGAAAACACGGGAAAACAACACTCTATAAAATTCCTGCAAAAAAAGGAAAATATACGGCAGAAATTGTAGATAAATTTGAAAATTGTAGCGATTTAGAATGTTGGATTACTTCTGCGGATATCTCACCAAATGGTAAAAAAGTGGCGTTACTTTCTCAAAAAAACGTACTCATTTTTTCTGATTTTAAAGAAGATAAATTTTTGTCAGGACAAGTCACTACCATTAACTTAACACACAGGTCTCAAAAAGAAAGTATTACTTTTAAAGACAACAATACGTTGTTGATTACCGATGAAAGATCACAAGGTGCTGGTGGTAACTTGTATGAGTTGAAGCTTAAATAGCCATGTACTTATAAACTAACAAACCCCAGCCAAAAGCTAAAAATAAGCCTCCTAAAGGTGTAATTGGCCCTAAGAATCTTAGCTTTTTGTTATTCGCAGCGGAAAGTACCAAGCCATAAATTGAAAACGAAAATAAAAACACGCCAATTATAAAAGCGTAAATTGTGTAGTTGTTAAGGGCTGTTTCAGTATCCAATTGAAAACCTAAAACGAGTAACACAAGCGCGTGATACATTTGATACTTTACGCCGGTTTCAAAACTCTGTAACTGTTCTGAACTTAGTTTTTTCTTCAATAAATGTGCACCAAAAGCACCTAATAAGATGGCTAAAAAACCAAATACTCCTCCAAATATAATTGCTAATTCATTCATAATTTTAAAAATCAAATCCTAGATTAAATGTAATTCGTGCACCTTCGTTGCCAGTAAAAACGCCCACGCTAGTGGTTAACATATTTGCTGCATTTAAAAACATGCCACCACCGTATGAAGTTGTAGGAAATAGCGTTTCTCTTGGGAGTACCGTTAAGGTAGTTGGCGTTCCCCAGACTTGTCCGTAGTCAAAACCACCATAAATACCAATGTTAATAGGTAAAATAGCAGTTCTTAAGTTGCTAATATTATACCGAACATCTGTAGTGTGGTAGTAGGCATTTTTTCCTGTAAAACGTTCACTTCTATAACCTCGCAAGCCTTCACTTCCTCCGATGGAAGCTCCTTGGTAGAACTCAAAATCATTACCAAACGTAAAATGGCCATCTATTTTTGAAGATAAAACCAATTTCCCACTCGGAATTAATTTATGTGTTATTCCTAAAGAAGACATGGCGTAAGAAAAATTACGAGCCTCCGCTAAGTCGCGTGTATGACCTACAACTGCAGTAAATTCTAGCCCTAAAGTAGGAAAAGCAGGATTGTCTGAGTGCTGATAATAATAATTGGCTTCTGTATTGAAAAACTTTTGAGCCTGAAAAACACTGTTTCTTGGTGCGTATTGGGTTTCTAAGAACCTTCCAGGAGTTCTTTCTACATCAAAACTTTGAAAATTTGCTGCTATTGTAAATTTTGCCCCCAGTTCTCCTCGCCATTTTAAAAAAGTACCTGCGTGTGCTTTTCTTATTCGAACTCTGTTAAAGTCTCTATCTGCATCGTCTCCTGTTTGTGAATTGAAAGAATTGTTGCCATAACCGAAGAAGTTCATGGCGTAATTAGGACTGTTAAATTGTGCCTTTAAACCTAAATTCCATCCTCCTAGAAGGTGGGCAAACTCGCCATTGTATCTTAGTTCATATCCATTTGTAGCAAAGAAATAGTACCCTTCAATAACATGTTTACTCGTAAAAGGGTTTCTCTCAAAACCGTTTACCATATAGGTGTTTTTTATTCCTAATTTAATACCATCATCTGGATTGTATCGTATTAAAGGTGAAATTAAGTTAAGCGTGTTTTTCGATTTTTTATAATTGTACGTATTTGTTTTATAATCATCTGTAATTTTCTTTTTAAAATTATCAGTTACAAACGTGTTCTTCTTAGACTTATAATCATATACTTTTATAAATTTTGGGGTGTTAATTTCATAAATATCATTGTTTAAACCACCCACTAATTTTATTTGAATCGGTTTTTTTCCTGGCACTCCGTTTACTACAAATCGATCATCATCATCCAAACCATATATCCAAATATCTTTAGTTTCTGAATTCTTATAGCGTCTTTTGTGAAAAACATCTTCTTTCTCTCCACCTTTAATTCTATAGGCTGTAATTTCTGTATCACCATTTTTAAAACGATTGATTTCGAACCAATCGTCTTTATCCGTTCCTGTAATTACTTGAAATTTATTTAAGTGTTTAAAATAGGCATCAGAAATTTTTTGAAGGTTTTTTCTGCGTCCTTTTAATTTTCTTTTAATATTCTTTATCGTTTCACCTTTAACTTCTTTCGGGAATTTAGAAAAAGCACTTGCGATTACTTCATCTGTAATCTGTTGCTGAATTATTTGAACCTGTGCATCCCAAACCTCTTTGTTAGACTCTTTAATGAGCCTCATATCTAAAGGGTAACCAGACAAGTTAAAAGATTTAGGACTTTTAATATCGGTGGTATACGAGCGCATTCCTTTTAAAGCCGGAATTACAGTTGTAATTGTATTCATTAAAAAACCATCACTAAACACAGAAAAAGCCTGGTCTCTGTCTCTTGGAACTGGTCGGTAAATTACTTTTTCGTCTTCTTTAAATTCAGCCCACCTCCATTGGTCTTGGTGCCGGTCCCAATCTCCAATTAACATATCAAATAAACGCGCTCTTATATACGCTGCCTCGTCTAAAACGTACTTTTCATCTTTGGCTAAATTTTCTCTTAAATCATCTGTACTTATAAGTTCATTAGAATAACCAAAATATTTCTTATCTCCATGACCATCCGCAGTTCTTGCTTCAATCATGTATAATTCGTCCCCAAAATCGGTGTTAAATTCTTTCAGTCCGACTTGTTTTGGTACATAAAAAAGAATTGGTTTTGTGTGGTAAACATCAATAGCTTCTGCTAATTTATCGATGGTAAAAGGTGCGTAAGGATGAGAACCTGTAAAGACATCTAAAAGTAAATCTGCGGTAAGGGTTTTTTTAAATTGTCCTTCTACGTATTGATCTTTAAAAGCTACGGCTTGTAAATACTGTATTGCATTTTTTCGCAAAGCACGCATTACATATTCTCTGCCGTCTTTGTCTTCTAAACGTAAAGATTTAGATTGATGTCCGCCACCTTTTCGAACCGGTTTTAAACCACCATATAAGGTGTCTATATTTACAGTGGGCGCTAAAATTTTCTGACCAAAATACTTGCGATAGCGCGCTCCCCAAAGAAATTTAAAGAACTTGCTTTTTGTAACTTCCTCGGCTGTATAAATTGCCGCTTCTTTTTCTAAAAGTTTTGCATTCCTAAATTTTTTAAATTCTAGGAGACTATCTTTTTCAAAAACTTGCGCTTCAAACACTTTTTTACGGTCTTTAGCGGTATAGAAATGTACAGTAGAAGCACCGTTTTCAAATACATCTAGCCTTGCAAAACCTTGGGTGCCATAAGAGAAAACACCTCCATTTACATTTTTAGTAGCGGTCTTTTTAGAACCAGAACCACTTACAATTTGCCGTATATTATCTTGCACAATGTATTGTAGACTGTGTTCATGGCCAGAAACAAAAATTACTTTTTCGTTTTGCTGTGCTAAACTTATAATGCGTTTTCTTAAATGATTGTATTTTTCATTTTGTTGATCTGTATTTGCAATGCCAGATGTTTTACGCAAGATGTTTTTAATAGTTCCAAGTACTGGAAGTGGTTTTAAGTGACTTTTAAATGAATAATAACCACCATGCGGACCGTTTGTAAACATCGGATGGTGCATTGCAATTAGGGTTGTTTTGCCTTGAGATTTTTTTAGGAGTCCTTCAAATTCATCAAAAAATTTCTCTCTTGTTTTTATTTCACAGCCATCATTAATTCCGGGGTGTTTGTCCCAATTGGTAACAAACCAATGCGTGTCTACAACGATGATGTTAATGGCATCATTCACTTCAATTTTCTCTAACGGACAGCCTTTTTCGGGTAGAAAACTATTTTTACCCAATGCTTTTTCAACGAGTTTTTCTTGTCTTTTTAAGCCTTCTAAACCACTGTACCAATCATGATTTCCAGGAATAAAAAATGTTTTTCCAGGAAATTTCTTACCAATATCCGTTTGAACTTTTAGTCTGTGCTTTGCTAATTTGTAGTTTTTAGAATTTTTTTCGGGAATTCCTTTTTGATATACATTATCTCCCAAAAATATTAATGTCGCGCCTTTTTTGGCTGTTTTTATTTCTTCTTCTAAATAAGAAAGTGCCGCATCTTTTTTGTTTAAACCAGAATTACCAGCATCCCCAATTAAGTAAAAAGAATGAATAATTTTTGAAGTATCTTTTCTAGGTGTGTACTTATAATCTTCTACAACTTGCATTTTTAAAGTTGCACAAGCAGAAACTAGAACAGAAAAGACGAGAATGTATAGGGTGTGTTTGATAAGCTTCATAGTGCAAAAATAGCTATTTTAAAATAGATTTTTTAAAGGCTTGTAGGTCTTCTTCTGTATCTATGTCTATAAAATTTGTTTGCTTTTTTAGAGACACCACGTTACTATTTTTGTTTAAGATATTTTGAGCTCCCAAATCACCAGACATTTTTTTTAATTCTGAAAAATAACTTTTAGGAAAGATTGCAGGAACACCCAATTTTTTACCATAATCGGATGCTATTATCTTTGATACATCTTTAGAAAATAACGCAATCATGGCTTTTAAATAGGTTTTTTCTATTGCGGGCTGATCGCCTAAAAGAACCAGAACCCCTTCGTAATTAATATGCTGCAGCTCTATCTCAGAAACACCAGCAACAATGCTAGCACTTAATCCTTCGTTAAATTTGGCATTGTATATAAAATGAACATCTGAAGACGAAATTTCTTTTCTAATGAGCACACTATTTGCCCCTAAGACACAATACACATGATTTGTATTAATGGATTTTGCTTTTGATAAAACAGTTTCTATTAAAAAATTAGTTCCAATTTTAACCAATTGTTTGGGTGTCTTCATTCTAGAAGATTTACCGGCAGCTAAAATTAAAATGGCTATATTTTTCATGATTTATATATGAATTCTTCCTTGTAATTTTCGCAATGAAAAGGGTTCTTTTTCTCTTATTACAGAAAGGATTTCTCCAACAATAGAAATCCCAATTTCTTCTGGCGTTTTAGCGCCAATGTGTAAGCCTGCAGGTGTATAAATACAATCTAAAAAGGCTTCTGTAGTTTCTGGCGCATATTCAAAAAGCTCATTAAATAGTTTTTCTCTTCTATTGGGTGCACCTAAAATGCCAATGTATTTTGGTTGTTGTTTAGAAAGTTGAATGAGGTACTTTAAGTCTTGTACATAGCTATGATTCATAATTACTATAGCTGTATTTGTAGAAATGTCTGTAAATTTTATAGTTTCAGGGCTGTCACCTATGACGGCATTTGCACCTGGAAAATCTGTAATATGTTTGCTGTCTTTCACGGAAGTTATTACTGTTATTTCCCAGCCTAAATGAGAAGCTATTTTACATAATTTCACCGCATCATGTTCTCCGCCAATAATAATAAGCTTAAAAGCAGGTTTTATTATTTGGGTAAAAATAGCAGTTTCCTCTTTGTTTTCAGGGTGAAAGGTTGCTGAAAATTGAAATTGCTCTTTATTTTCAAAAATGAAAACAGAACCAAAATTTCCAAAAGCTTCATTTTCTTTTTTAAAACGACTTTCAATTTTTAAGGAGGTTCTTTTAGCGCTAGACTCTGAAAGGGCAGTTATCAATTCATTAGAAATGAAAAAAGGTTCAATTAAAACATACAAAATGCCTTCGCAACCTAATTTATATCTGCCATCATAAGTAATTACTTTGGGCTTGTCATCAGCAAACACAGTGCTTGCTCTATGGATAATTTCTTTTTCTACACAGCCACCACTTACAGCTCCAACAGAACTTAAATCTTCTGAAATTAACATTCGAACCCCTGGTTTTCTGTAAGAAGAGCCTTCTAAAAAAACGACAGTTGCCAGCACGTTTTTCAATCCTTTTTGTTGATTGATAGCAGCTTGATGTATAATTTCTTTAAGTTCGTGAATCATTGATAGAAAATAATTTAGTTAAAAAATAAGTATTTATTTTGGACTTATTTTGCAGGTTTCACACTCGTAATTGTCTTTGTTTATTAACATTCCACTCACATTACTTTCTACAATTTTATTAATGAAGCTGTTATAAGTTTGATCATTTCCAATCAATTTTCGTCCTTTATTTAAGGTATAAAATTCGCCTTCCCATTCTTGCTTTCCCCAACAATTTGGGCAAATTCCGTCTGGTGCTTTTTCTGTTGCAGTTCCTTCAGCTTTAGAATTAAAATAGTTTTTGATGTTTTGTGCAATACTCATAATTTCGTCTTTTTAATTTTATACAATTTCTGTTTCAATAATAATTTTACTTTGCAATGTTTTATGAACTGGGCATTTGGCAGCAATTTCTTTTAATCGTTGTTTTTGTTTTTCATCTAAATTTCCAATAAACTTTAATTTCTTTTGAAGATGATCAAAACGCGTTGGTTTGTCTGCATCAATATCTAAATCGTCACGATGCTTTTTCGAATACGTAATATACACAAAGACTTCTTGTAAATCCCATTTTTTACGTTCGGCATAAAGTTTTAAAGTCATTACTGTGCAAGCCGCTAAACCGGCACTTAGAAAATCATAAGGCGATGGGCCAAAATCGTCACCACCAACATTTTCAGGCTCATCTGCAATAAAAGAATGTTTCTTTGTTTGAATGGATGTTGTAAAATTATCCTCTAAGATATTTAAATGCGCCACTAGTTGTTCGCCTTCAGAAGAAATCATATTATTTTGCTCAGGTTCAAAATAGCGTTTTGCCCAGGCTCCAATCATATTGCCAACATAGATGCTGTCTGATGACTTGGTAAGTAAATGATCTGCAGCATCTAAACTCACAAAACTTTTGGGATGATGTGCATTGTGATACATCTCATGTGCGTTTTCAATGCCTACAATTTTATCAAAAGGTGCATGCATTACCAAAATTGGTTTGCGCAATTCTTTAATGATTTTAGGTAAATCAGTTTTGCTGAAATCTGCCACAAAATCTTCATTAATTTTAAAAGGTCTGCCGCCAATGTTTACTTCAATTGCACCTTTTTCAGAAATATCTTCAGGTTCATGAGAAAATAAATGCGTTACATGCCCTACAGTTGCGGGTGCACCAACAGTTGCCACTGCTTTTATGTTTTTTAATTTAGAGGCGGCAACAATTACAGCTGCGCCTCCTAATGAATGGCCAATTAACAAAGAGGGTGCTTTGTAATGCGTTTCTAAATAATTATGTACGTCTATTAAATCTTCTACATTGGCTGAAAAATGACTGTCAGCAAATTCCCCCTCGCTTTTTCCCAAACCTGTAAAATCGAAACGAAGTACCCCAAAACCGTGGTTTGTTAGAGAGCGACTTATATTTTTTGTGGCTTTAAAATTACTATTACAGGAAAAACAATGTGCAAAAATTGCAAAATTATTTGGTTTCTGATTTGCAGGTAATTCTAAATAGGCTTGTAGTTTTAAACCTTTTTTATTGGTTATTTCTAGTTTGGTTGTTTTCATAGTTGAAGGGTTTTTTTCATAGTCGTAATTTCTTATGGCATATTACGAGGGTTTATATGGCTTGAAAATTTGCAGACAATCAAATCTAATTTTGGATTGATATATTTTTGGCAAAATGGTTTCTCTGCATTTTTTACATAATAATTTTGAGATGCTTCCATAGAAGGTTTGAAGTTTTTAAAAGAAAGTATTTGGGTAATTATTTTTTCTTTAGAATCTACTTGTAAAGTTTCCAGTATCTGAATACTTTTTTTTTTTGCTCTTTGGTGAAATAATAAATTGCAGACCTGTATTTTGTGCGCATCGAATGTTCTTTAGTACTTTTATGGGTATGTAAATGGATTTCAATTAATGTTTTTAGCGTTATTTTCTCATTGAAATAAACAATAACTGCTTCAGAAAAGGAGTCGTTTTTTCCTTCGGAAGAAATAAAACCTTGTGCTACTTTCTCCACGCCAATTAAAGATTGAAATACAGCTTCTGTGCACCAATAACAACCGCCACCAAATGCCACTTTAGTTAATTCCATTGTAATTTTTTTCTTTCTTCCCAATACAATTTTGGAGCTACTTTAAAAGAACTTAAGCTTTTAATCTCTTCATTAGAAAGCGTAAAATCATTCAGTTTTAAATTTTCTTTTAATTGGTTTGTATCACTAGCGCCACTTAAAATGATACTATTTGGTATGGTTTGTTCGCAATACTTTAAAGAAATAGCATCTACACCAACCTTGTGTGTTTTTGACATGCTTTCTAAAACGGCATACATTTTATTGTAATGCGGATAGTTTTCATTTCTAAAAACACGGCCATTTGCCAAAGCCTCTTTGATAACAATTTGTTTGTTTTGAAGACTTAATTCATTTGCAATTTCTTGCAAGCTTTGGTCTAAAAAATTGTAGGTCACTTGAAATACATCAAAAAGTGATTCGCCATCAACTAAAATAGTTCTTGCTTTTTTAATTACTTTTAACTGGTTTGTGCCTGTTGTGGTCAATCCTATTTTTAGCTGGTGCGTTTTCTTTAAGAAGGCCAAATGGTCTAAAACTGCCGTGTTTTCTAAAACACCTGTTCCTAAAGTCGCAGAGTGAATTTGATATACTTTTAAATAGGGAAGTAGCTGTTTCGAAAAATTCCATTGTTGCTTTAACTTTGCGAGACTGTGTTCTTTTACTTCATGAATCGTGGCCTTTTTATCAAAATTAGCAGTGTACGTATAGCCCCATTTTGTTGCAACTTCAATGGTATTGTCGTCTTTTGTTTGCAACCATTCTAAGACCAATGCTTCTGCCAAACCATAACCAGGAGCAGTGTCAAAATATCGAACACCCAAAGCATATGCTTCTTCTAGCACCGAAAAACTTTGTTTTCTAAAGGTTTCTAAATCCGAATTCTCATTACCATTGATGCGAACATTTATATATTGAGGCCTTCCCAAGGCTGCCGTTCCTAATCCTAAATTCATAATTTTCAATATTTTTTACATTACAATATCCTACAAGGTTTTTGAAACCTTGCAGGATATTAAGAACTACAAGATAGCATCGAGCATCCTACTTTATTTCTTGCCCATTCGGGTCTTTTTGCAAACCATTTTTCATTTTCTGGTTGTTCTGAATAGGGCTTTTTTAAGAGTTGAAATAATTCATCAATTAGAGCATAATTTCCCTTATCTGCTTCATCAATTGCCATTTGAGACATGTAGTTTCTTAGCACATATTTAGGATTTACAGCATTCATCTTTTCTTTTCTTTCTTCGGATGAACCTGTTTCCTGCTGCAATCTGTCTGCATATTTTTGAAACCACAAATTCCAATTATTTTTCACTTCATTAGAAATATGTTCGAAGTCGTAAAATGCATTTTCTATCAATTTTAAGCCAGATGAGGCATCTGTGAAATCACATAAATTCCGAAAGAAAATAGTCATGTCAGTTTCTACCAACTGTAAATTGTCTTCTAAATTTTGAATCAATTCGATGTCATTTGCATCAGTAGCAGTAAAACCCAGTTTTGATTTCATCATCACCAAAGACTGTTGCTCAAAATCTACGGTATATTGCTTTAAAATAGCTTCTAAAGGTGCTACCTCTTCAATTATAGGATACAAAGCATTTGCCAATTGGTATAAATTCCAAAGTCCCATATTGGGTTGATTTCCGTACCGATAGCGTTTGTGCTGATTGTCTGTGGTATTTGGCGTCCAACCAAAATCAAAGCCTTCCAACCATCCATAAGGTCCGAAATCGATAGTCAAACCTAAGATAGACATGTTGTCTGTATTCATTACTCCATGCACAAAGCCAACACGCTGCCAATCGATAATCATTTTTAAGGTACGCTCTGTAACTTCCTTGAAAAAGGCAATATAATTTTCTTTTGAAGGTATTCCTAAGTGCGGAAAATGATGTTTGATGGTATAATCAACCAAGACCTTTAAGTTTTTTAAATCATCTCTTGCTGTAAAAATCTCAAAACTACCAAAACGTAAAAAAGAAGGAGAAACTCTAGAAACAATAGCTCCTTTTTCATTTGCTGGATGGCCGTCATATAAAATATCACGTAGAACAGAATCGCCAGACAAACTCAAAGATAAGGCTCTGGTGGTTGGCACACCCAAGTGAAACATGGCTTCGCTACACAGGTATTCTCGAACAGATGAGCGCAAGACAGCCAAACCATCTGCAGTTCTTGAATACGGAGTTTCGCCAGCACCTTTTAATTGGACTTTCCAATTTTTATTTTCATGTTGCACTTCAAACAAATTAATGGCGCGACCATCTCCTAATTGTCCTGCCCAATTCCCAAATTGATGGCCGGCATAACACATGGCATAGGGAGTTGTATTTGGGTACACTTCATTACCGGTAACTATATTTTTAAAGAAATCTGATTGGGTTTCTTCTTCAGAAATATGTAAGGCAGCAGTCATTTCTGGAGAAACGTGCAGCACTGTTGGTTGTGCAGTTTTCTTAGGAGTAACATAAGAAAAAGCAGCATTTTCTACTTGGCGCCGAGTATTTTCTTCATTTGTATCTGCTGGCAATTCTGTAGTGAAGGTATTTTTTATGTGTAGTTTCAAATTGTAATTTTTAAGTATTTAATAGATTTTAGTTCTAGGCAGTCTCTATCTATTTTCGAGGTTCCTTTTCAGAAGGATTTCTCAATTTTTATTGTCATACAAGTTACGAAATTTCGTTTCATTCTCTGTATACTTCCTACTATCTAAAAACGCGTAACTGAAGTTACGCGTTTAAAAAATGTTCTGTACTGCTAAGTTTTGCCGAACTTTTTTGCTTTGACAATGAGTTTAAACCCCTTGTTGCTGGGCAGTTTAAGTTTTTATGCCGTTTGCATTTGACTACTTCAATTTATCGGCATGTAATTTTCTCAATTTCGCCAACTTCGGTTCAATAACGTAGGTGCAATACCCTTGTCCGTTATTATTTTTGTAAAAATCTTGGTGCTCCTGTGTTGCTATATAGAAAGGAGGCAATGCACTCAATTCCGTCACTACTTTATCTTCATAATAGGGTTGAATTTGTTTTAAAACTTCATCCGCTACTTTCTGTTGTATTTCATTATGATAGTAAATTACAGACCTGTATTGTGTGCCTCTATCTGCACCTTGCTGGTTTAAGGTTGTAGGATCATGTGTGGTCATAAAAATTACGAGAATATCTTCATAAGAAAGAATGCTTTCGTTATAAGTGATTTCAATGACTTCTGCGTGCCCGGTTAAACCCGAGCAAATTTCACGATAGGTTGGTTCTCCTGGAACATTTCCACCAGCATATCCAGAAATTACTTTTTCTACGCCTTTTACTTCTTGAAATACAGCTTCTGTGCACCAAAAACATCCACCGCCTAAAGTGGCAACTTGTAACTTGTTATTCATTATATATTGGGGTCATTGAAAGAAAAATTGACGAAGTAATCTTTTCGAAAAGAAACAGATTGCTTGGTACATTTACAATGACTTTTTTAAAATTATTAGTTGGTTTTATTTAGAATCATAGATTCAGAATTTACACAATACCGCAATCCGCTTGGTTCAGGACCGTCCGGGAAAATATGCCCTAAATGTGCATCGCAGCTATTGCAGAGTACTTCAACTCGCACCATGCCTAGAGTAACATCTTTGTGATATTTAATGGCATTTTCTTTGATAGGTTGTGTAAAACTTGGCCATCCAGAATTCGATTCGTACTTTATAGTAGCATCAAATAAAGGTGTGTTGCAACAAATGCAATTGTATTTCCCTGCATCATATATAGAACACAATGCGCCGGTATGAGGTCTTTCTGTCCCTTTTAGTCTTGTAACTCGATACTGTTCTGGAGTTAAAAGGCTCTTCCATTCGGCTTCAGATTTTTCTACCCTTTTTTCTGGAGTTGGATTTCCTTTTGCTGTAAAACTGATAATTTCTTTCCAAGTAAGCATGCTAATTTCTTCTTTTATTAATTATTTTCGCTCTTTTATCAGACGAAAATTAGGCGATTTACTTACAAAAAAAATAATTTTATAAGTATTGAAAGCAATACCTAAATTTACGACAAAAATCAAATAAAACGAAACCATTTTTAATTGTTTATTTTTGTTTAAAATTATTCCATGAGCGCACTAATTATCGAAGTAGAAAAATTTGTTTTTAGCTTTCTAAGTAAAAGTATACACCCAAACTATGTCTATCATAATCTTACGCACACGCAAAGAGTTGTAAAAAACACAAAGGAGATTGCAGCATTCTTAGAAGTTGAAAAAGTCTCTCTAGAAAATCTTGTAATAGCGGCGTGGTTTCATGATACGGGTTATGTAGATGGGCAGGAAAATCATGAAGTAAAAAGTGTACAAATTGCTACAGAATTTTTAACAGCTCAAAATATTTCAGAAGAGAGAATCCATGCAATTGGGGCACTAATTTTAGCAACTAAAGTAACTTCTGAGCCTCAAAATAGTTTAGAAGAAATTATTAAAGATGCCGATTGTGCGCATCTTGCTTCTAAAAACTTTTTAGAGATGGTTTCTTTGTTAAGAAAGGAATGGGAATTGTCTTTGGATAAAAAATATACGCAGGCAGAGTGGATAGAATTAAACCTGTCTTTCTTGTCGCAGAAACACAGATACTATACAGATTTTGCATTGAGAAATTGGAGTAAAGGCAAAGACAAAAACTTGGCAAAGCTTTTAAAAAATCAAAAGAAATTAAAACAAGAGACTAAAAAATTTAAGCAGAAAGAAGTGGCTTTAAGTTTAAAGAAAAATAAGAGTGAAGTGCCAGAAAGAGGGGTGGAGACCATGTTTAGAGTCGCACTTAAAAACCACATGACTTTAAGTAATATCGCAGATACAAAAGCAAATATTTTACTTTCTGTAAATGCTATTATTGTTTCTTTAGCATTGTCTAATTTATTACCAAAATTAGACAATCCTTCGAATTCTCATTTATTAATACCCACGGTTATTTTTGTGGCGTTTACAGTAGCTTCTATTATTTTGTCTATTCTAGCAACCAGACCAAATGTTACAGAAGGAAAGTTTAGTAAAGAAGATGTTGCTAATAAGAAAGTAAACTTGTTGTTCTTTGGAAATTTTCATCAGATGAAATTGGATGATTTTGAGTGGGGAATTTCAGAAATGATGACAGATAGAGATTATCTGTACGGCTCTCTTACGAAAGATTTATACTTTTTAGGATTGGTTTTAAATAGGAAATACAAAATTTTAAGAGTTACCTACACCGTTTTTATGATTGGTATTATTGTGAGTGTTTTGGCTTTTGCAATTTCTTTTAAGTACCAAGTAATGCCACTTTAAGATTCAATTTCTTTTATTAAATCTTTTAGGGTAATTGTTCTTTTTTCATCAAAATCTTTTTGATAAACAACGCTTACTCTTAAGGCCTTTAAACCAGAAACACCCTGTAGATCTTCTAACTCTAAAAACTCTATTTCACCCAATTGATTTCTAGATTGTAAGAAGTTTATATACTTCATGTATTCTACAGCATCCTTGTCTTGAGAGTAAATAATGGCAATTTTACCCGGTTGGGTTATTCTTTCATCGGTATTTTTTATGTGCGCTTTGTCTATTCTTTTTTTAATAATTTCATATCGAATATTATAGGCACCATCTACATCAAACTGTTTCTCGTCCATTCTAAATTTAATAGCCATAGGATTGCTATGTACTAAAATTAAAGAAGCAACTCTTAACGTATTTGGCATGCTGTCTATGAGTGCATATGCAATGTTTTCCATTTCACACATTACTTGCAATTGCCACAAGCGCAGGTTGTATAAATACAAGGCATCAAAAGGTTTTTTGTTAGAAATAGATTGCCCAATGTACATGTTAAACTCAACACCATCTGTCTTATAGCGTTCAAAATAATGCGGAAACATTTCTTGCGCATCTTTCTGGCGCTTGTCTATAAACTTTGCTAGTTTTTCATTGATAAGGTTTACACTTGCTTCATATTCTTTTCTTTTTTCATAAACAACATTTAAGTTTTTATCTAAACGGTTGATATAGATGTCTACTTGTTTTGAGAGTGTTGTATTGATTTCTTTAATATGATTGAATACAGGGTAAATTTCGCGCTGTAAAAAGTCTAAAATATTAATTTCATCTCCAGCATTTAATTCTTCTTCCACCTCTTTTAAGAATGTAGAAACGCGATACATTAACTCGTTATAAATGGGTAGTTTTTCTGTTTTACAAGCGTCTTTTAAGACAGCGATTGCGAGCGTTAACTGCGTTACCAAATCTTCTTTTATAGCAATATTTCTTGCAGTAGAAGAGCCTTTGATATCACTTTGGCCAAACAAAGGATACACGTCTTTAAAGACAATTTCGTCTAACTTTGCGTTTTCATTTATTTGAGAATCTGTATAATATTTTTCTGCTGCTTCATAAAAACGCCATTTCACAGAGGTATGAATGGAGGTGTAGTTTTCTTGAATAGTAGCTTCTAGTACATTCTGAAGCTCTTCTGATGTTCTTTTAAAAGCGACCTCAAATATCGGAATAATGTCTTTTAACTTATTTATATTCACAGAGTTTAGTTCATAAGCTCTTGGAGATGCAATTTCTAACAATGCTAAATTTCCGTTTTCTTTAGATTTTATGGGTATTAAAATAATACTCTCTAAGCCAGATGCGTGTAGATTTTGGTAAAACGGATTCTTATCCGTGTGTTTTCCGTATTCGGCAACATCAGAAATAATAAAGGTTTCTTGTGCTACAAAAACTTTTTGATTGATGGTCTCACAAAAATAATCAGAATTGCGACTAATTTCTTTTCCGCTTTTAAGTACAATACTATTGGGTTTGTTTGCGATGGTTTCACGAATCTTAGAGTTTTTAATATCAAAAATTGAGTATCCAAATCTTAAATCTTTAATACTATAAAAATCTCTTAAATTGTGCTGTAGTTTTTCAATCAAATTTTCATCATCAGATAATAAATTTGCTTTGATAGAAGAGAGCATTTCTTCGGAAGTGACATTAAAAAGGTTCATAAGTCCGAAACCTTTAAAAACATAACTATTTTCGGGGAATTTTTCTTTCCAAAGTGCAATGTTATCAAAATTATTTAGCAACTCTTTAAAGTCTTCTTCGGTAATAATAGGCGCATTTTCTGTTGCTGTAATTTCACAGAAATCTGCATTAAAAGTAGCTCTATAATATTTCATAGTACCAGATTTTTTATCTGGTATATCGAAATAAAAAGGTCTTTTTAAGTCAATATTATACCCATAAATAGCCCCTAAAATAAAGGTACATGCCATAATGTACATGCTTTCACTTTCGAAGTTACGCACTTGAAATTCATAATCATCACCAGCGTTATTTAAAATATTCTGAAAACGATCTGTAAATTTAAAAGAGACAAAAGAAAAAGGAATGCTGGCAGTTTTTATTTCGTTTAAAAGTAAGGGCTCTGGAAATAAGGGGTTTAATAGGAAGTCTATTTCGTTCTTATATTTTTCTAATAGTGAATAATCTGAAAAGCCATCATTTAGAACTGGATGTTGCTGAGATATTTTTCTCATTTCTACAGCAGCATTATGGTATGGGTGTTTTTTATGGGCTGGTTCTGCGAACTTTTCAAAGAGATTAAAAATCTTTTGAAAAGAGATATTTAGTTGTAGTGGCAGGGCTACTTTATTTGTTAAGCTCGTTTCTAGGATTTTCATCTTTTCAAAATTTATATTCAAATTTACATATTTGTAATTTGATGGTCGTTTCTAACAATAATAACTTTCATTTCTACACATAAAATGTATAGGAATGAAAGTTATTTTGTTTTTCTTAAAGAAAAAAAGGAAGCTTATTTCTGTCTAAAATAGATGGTAATTGGTACGCCAGAAAAATCGTACATATCTCTTAATTTGTTTTCTAGGAAACGTTTATAAGGGTCTCTTACATACTGTGGTAAATTACAGAAAAATGCAAACTGAGGTGTAAGTGTTGGCAATTGCATGCAATACTTAATTTTAACAAACTTTCCTTTTGTAGCTGGTGGCGGATAACTTTTTACTATTTCTAGCATTGCATCGTTCAGCTTGCTGGTAGCTATTTTGAATTTTCTTCTTTCAAAAACTTCTACAGCAGTTTCAATTGCTTTAAAAATACGTTGTTTTGTTAGTACAGAAGTAAACACAATTGGCACATCTGTAAAAGGCTCAATTTGTTTTCTAACCATTGCTTCAAAATCACGCATGGTGTTTGTTTCTTTCTCAACTAAATCCCACTTATTTATTAAGATAACAACCCCTTTTCTATTTTTTTCTGCCAACCAAAAGATACTTTGATCTTGGCCTTCAAAACCACGAGTTGCATCTACTACTAAAATAATAACATCTGCATATTCTATAGAACGCACGGCACGCATTACAGAGTAGAATTCTAAATCTTCTTTTACCTTCGATTTTTTTCTAATTCCGGCAGTATCTACCAAGTTAAAATCAAATCCAAAACGGTTGTATTTTGTGTCAATAGAATCTCTTGTGGTACCTGCAATATCTGTTACAATATTTCTGTCTTTACCAATTAAAGCATTGATAAAAGAAGATTTTCCTGCATTTGGTCTCCCTACAACAGCGAACCTTGGCAAGTCTACTTTTTCTAAATCGACTTCTTCTGGCGCTGGCATTTTTAGTGCAATATCATCTAGCAAATCTCCAGTTCCACTTCCATTAATAGAAGAAATGGTATGGTAACCGCCCAAACCTAAGTTGTAAAATTCAACAGCATCTGCATCTCGCATAGCGTTGTCAACCTTATTAACGGTCACAAAGATTGGTTTTTTTACTTTGCGTAAAATTTTCGCAACTTCAGCATCCATTGGTGTTATACCTTCTTCAACATCAACAACAAATACAATAATATCTGCTTCTTCAATGGCTAATTTAACTTGTTTTCTAATTTCTTCTTCAAAAACATCATCAGACCCAATACTGTAACCACCTGTATCTATCACAGAAAATTCTTTTCCATTCCAGTCAGACTTCCCATAATGCCTATCTCTTGTAACTCCACTAACGGAATCTACAATAGCATCTCTTCTCTGTACCAATCTGTTAAAAAGCGTCGACTTTCCTACATTTGGTCTTCCTACAATGGCAACAATACTATTCATTTGGGTTCAAATTTTTTGCAAAGGTACAATTTAAGGTTGTAAGAAAGACGCTAAAAATGAAGTCTTTAATAAACGAAAACAAGCACAAGTATTTGGGGATTTATTTTTCAGGAGACACCGCTAAATTATAAGCATAAAGTTGCGTTCGCAACGGAACCTATTTTTGGTTGTAACCAAAACGCTTGAGTTGAATTTTATCACTACGCCAGTTTTTATTTACTTTTACGTAGAGTTCTATGTATACTTTTTTCTCAAAGAATTTCTCTAAATCTTTTCTAGCTTCTGCACCTACTCTTTTTAAAGCTGCGCCTTTATGGCCAATGATAATTCCCTTCTGCGTTTCTCTTTCCACCATAATTATAGAACGTATTCTAACAATGGTTTCTTCTTCTGTAAATTCTTCTGTTTCTACCTCTACAGAATATGGAATTTCTTTTTTGTAATGAATTAGAATTTTTTCTCTAATTTTTTCATTCACAAAAAAACGTTCTGGCTTGTCTGTTAATTGATCTTTCGGATAAAAAGCAGGTCCTTCTGGTAACAATTCTTTTATTTTATCGAATACTGCAGTTACATTAAATTTTTCTAAAGCAGAAATTACAAATACCTCTGCATTCGGTACTTTGTTTTTCCAATACTCTATTTTTTCTTCTACTTCATCTTGAGTTGATTTGTCTATTTTATTTAAAAGCAGCATTACCGGGATTTCACTGTGAATTATTCTATGGAAGAATGCTTCATTTTTTAATTCTTTTTCGCCAACTTCTACCATATAGATTAAAATATCGGCATCTTCAAAAGCAGATTTCACAAAATCCATCATAGAAGACTGCAGTTCATAGGCAGGTTTTATAATTCCTGGTGTATCAGAAAACACAATTTGGTAGTCATCTTCATTTACAATTCCTAAAATACGATGTCTTGTGGTTTGTGCTTTCGCAGTAATGATAGATAGTTTCTCACCTACCAAAGCATTCATTAATGTCGATTTACCTACGTTAGGATTTCCTATAATATTTACAAAACCAGCTTTATGTGTCATGTTGCAAAGGTAATTCCTTTTTGTATTTGATTAGAATTTAGAGCATTAAAAAATAATTAAAAAATATCAAAAAAAAGCTTGGTCTATTGTTTAGTTAAGTTGTATATTTGCAGTCGGAAATAAGGGGTCGAGATTATGATTCGAAAGTTGAAAGCTAAGTCCTTATTTTTGACATTATATCGCGGGATAGAGCAGTAGGTAGCTCGTCGGGCTCATAACCCGAAGGTCACTGGTTCGAGTCCAGTTCCCGCTA
>ENA-ORXF01000334-ORXF01000334.1-marine-metagenome-genome-assembly--contig:-NODE-334-length-35657-cov-15.303850_pt1 | contig 35657 bp, 32 predicted proteins | sample MGYA00237864_ERZ511476 | MGnify/ENA primary metagenome ERZ511476 (study PRJEB26306, sample SAMN06343908) | marine metagenome | isolation source: coastal waters | place: Atlantic Ocean: West Antarctic...
AAAGAGCCTATTGGTGTTATTGGCATGATTACACCTTGGAACTGGCCAATGAATCAAATGTGTACAAAAGTTGCTTCCGCTATTGCTGCTGGCTGTACAATGGTTTTAAAGCCAAGTGAAATAACCCCTTTATGTGGAATTATTTTTGCTGAAATTTTGCACGATGCAAAGGTGCCAGCGGGCGTATTCAACTTAGTAAATGGCATGGGCCCTATTGTTGGTGCAGCTTTATCTGAACATCCAGATATTAATATGATGCATTTCACAGGTTCAACTCGAGCAGGCGTCGCAGTCGCAATTGCATCAGCTCCAACAGTAAAAAGAGTTTCTCAAGAATTAGGTGGCAAATCAGCAAACATTATTTTGGATGATGCTGATATAGAAAAAGCTGTGACCGCAGGAGCCAATCATTGCTTTATGAACACTGGACAATCATGCAATGCACCTACTAGGATGCTTGTATCCTCGCAACATTATGAAACTGCTCTTAAAGCAGCCGCAACTTTAGCCAATGCAACAGTAGTTGGTTCTCCTGAAATGGATGGGGTAAGAATTGGCCCTATATCTAATAAAACTCAATACGAGAAAGTCCAAAGAATGATTCAAATTGGTATTGATGAAGGCGCAACTCTTGTTGCCGGTGGTCCAGGCAAGCCTGATGGTTTGACAGAAGGTTATTTTGTTAAACCAACTGTTTTTGGTAACGTAACTAATGACATGACCATTGCCAGAGAAGAAATTTTTGGACCGGTATTATGTATTTTAAAATATGAGTCGGAGGAAGAGGCTTTAGAAATTGCTAATGATACGCCTTATGGGTTAGCAGGGTATGTTCAATCAGGTGATGAAGAGCATGCAAAAGCCGTGGCTAGAAAAATCCGCGCTGGTCAGATTACCATTAATGGAGGCAGCAGAGGTCCTGCAGCACCATTTGGTGGCTTTAAAACATCAGGTAACGGACGAGAACATGGCTTGGCAGGCATACACGAATGCTTAGAAACTAAGGCAATTATTGGTAATTAATTTAATCTAGTAAATCAGGTTCTTTCTGAGTAATCATATCGAACAGAGGCTGAAAACTTGCCCAAGCGGCAAGATCATTTGCTATGAACTCACGCGTCTTGATTGCTGTTTCACGAGGAATTAAAGTAGTTTGTCCGGCTGCATCAGCCATTAACTGTGATTGACAACATCTCTCTAAAGAAAAATAGTACCAAAGAGCTATATCAATTGATGGACCTGTAGATAGGATCCCATGATTTTGTAAAAACAATACTGTCTTGTCTCCTAGGGCACTTGCAATTTTATCGCCCTCATCAGTTTCTTCTACAACCCCAGAAAAATGATTATGTATCGCTTGTCTTTCATAAAAAGCACAAGAATCTTGAGAAATTGGGTCGAGTAATTTTCCAAAAGTGGAAAAAGTTTTGCCATACATTGAATGAGAATGAGCAGCAGCATTTACATCTGGCCGCGCTTTATGAAGCCTAGAATGTATAGCGAATGCTGCAACATTTAGCGGCCTATCTCCTTGCACAACTTCTCCATCATGATTGACGAGCAATAAATCGGATACTTTAATCTGGCTAAAGTGAACCCCCAATGGGTTAACCCAAAAATGATCGCTAAATTCAGGATCTCTTAAAGTAATATGACCTGCAAGGCCTTCATCATAGCCAAAGTAAGAAAATAATCTGAATCCAGCAGTTAATCTCTGAAGTTGGTCCCTTCTAGTCTCTTCAATGGTCTTGCACTCAACCATTTCAATGCCTTTTGGCTTGTCAGGAAGCTTTCCTTTGCTAATATCTATGCTAATTGGTACAACTTTTGCCATAATGAATTCCTTAAAGTGTAAAATAGTTTACCCAATAACGGAGTGAATATGAAATATAGAATTGAAAAAGACACAATGGGTGAGGTTAAAGTTCCTGCAGATGCTCTTTGGGGCGCACAAACCCAACGCGCATTGGAAAATTTTAAAATTAGCGGAATCATGTTTGCCTTTCCATTTGGCAGAAGCTTTATTGAAGCTTTAGGCCTGATTAAATTCTCTGCCGCATCTGCTAATCACAAGCTAAGATTGCTAGAACCCAGAAAGGCTAATTCAATCAAACTTGCCTCTAAAGAAGTTATATCAGGAAAGTACGATTCACAATTTCCATTAGACATTTTTCAAACTGGCTCAGGAACCAGCACTAATATGAATGCAAATGAGGTGATTGCTAATCTTGCATCAAAGAAAGCACGAATTAAAATTAATCCAAATGACCATGTCAATATGAGCCAAAGTAGCAATGATGTTATTCCTACAGCTATTTGTATTTCAGCTCTTCTTGATACAAAGAGGTTATTAATGCCAGCCCTAGACAACCTAATTAAGAGTGTTGATAAAAAATCTTTATCTCTTAAAGGCAAGATTAAAACAGGCAGAACTCATTTAATGGACGCCATGCCAATTGATTTTTCTCAAGAGCTCTCTGGTTGGAGTGCACAGCTACTCTCTGCGCGTAAGTCAATTTTAGAAGCATTAAAAGAACTTTCGCAATTACCTCAAGGTGGTACAGCAATTGGAACAGGTATTAATGCACATAAGGACTTTGGAAAGGTATTTGCCAGTGAGATTAAAAAAATATCTAAACTGGATGTGAAGACTTCTACAAATTACTACAAATCGATAAGCTCTCAGGACGCAGCCGCCCAACTATCCTCTAGCGTTAAGAATCTTAGCTTAGTTTTGATGAAAATTTCTAATGACCTTAGGTGGATGAATAGCGGACCCTTGACTGGCTTAGGCGAAATCGAGCTTGAAGCTTTGCAGCCTGGAAGCAGTATTATGCCAGGCAAAGTTAATCCGGTTGTGCCAGAGGCTGTTGCAATGGCCTGCGCAGATGTAATAGGGAATGATGTCAGCCTATCTATTGCAGCCCAATCAGGAAATTTTCAACTAAATGTTATGTTACCGGTGATTGCATACAATCTTCTGAAGAGCATCAATTTAATGGCAAATTCTATGACTTTGCTTGCTGATAAGGCTATAAAAACCTTTAAAGTTAATGATCAAAATATCGCTGAATCACTTGGTAAAAATCCCATATTGGTTACTGCATTAAATCGAGAGATTGGCTACGAAAAGGCAGCTCAAATTGCAAAAAAAGCTTACAAAGAAAATAGAGCAATTATTGAAGTTGCCCATGAAGAAACTGGTTTATCCGTTAAGCAGCTAAAAATCTTATTAAACCCAGCCAAATTAACGAAGGGTGGTTTGTGAGCAATCTTCTTCATCAAAGCTGTGAAGCTTGTGAGATTGGAGCTCCTTTAGTTCCTGAGCATGAACAAGAAACATTGCTAGCTAATCTAGATGGCTGGATTATAGACCGATCTGAATGCCCAAAATTAGTAAATGAATATAGGTTTAAATCATACTCAGACGCTTCAAGATTCGTAACTTTGATAGTAAATTTGGCTGAGTCCGAAGATCATCATCCTAAAATTTCCCTAGAGTGGGGTTTAGTAATCTTGGAATGGTGGTCTCATAAGATTAAAGGCTTGCATATGAATGATTTCATATGTGCAACCAAGTCCGACAACATTTTTAAATCACTTTGAAAAAGAAAATAATTCTTATCCTTTCTGGTGGAATGGATTCATTTACCTTGCTGCATCATGCCCTGGATAAAGGCCATGATGTCGATTGTATTACTTTTGATTATGGCCAGAGACACATTAAAGAAGTTGAGTGCGCACGTTTAATATGCGAAGAGCATAATCTAACCAATCTTCTGATTGAGATAGCCAATGTGGAATCAATTTTTGCAAAATCAGCTTTAACCTCAAAAGATATTAAGGTCCCCCATGGAAGCTACCAGTCAGAAACCATGCAAACAACCATTGTGCCGAATAGAAACATGTTGTTTATTTCTCATGCTATTGCCTACGCAATATCTCAAAACTTGGAAAGTGTTTGGTATGGAGCCCATGCTGGCGATCATTTTATCTATCCAGATTGTAGGCCTAAATTTTTATCTGCAATGAATGCAGTGGCACAAACATGTCACACGTTTCCAATAAGTGTGGAAGCACCCTTTTTAAATTTTACCAAAGCAGAAATTATTAAAAAAGGCTTGGAACTTAACATCGATTACTCAAAAACATGGACTTGTTATGAAGGTCAAGAATCTGCATGTGGAAAATGCGGCTCTTGCAATGAGAGATTAGAGGCTTTTGCAATCAATAACTCAATAGATCCATTAAATTACAAAACTTAATGTACAAAGTTAAAGAGATTTATAAGACTATTCAAGGAGAGGGTGCTCAAGCAGGAAGAACCGCAATATTTGTTAGATTTACAGGTTGCAATCTTTGGACAGGCAAAGAAAAACATAGGGAGCATGCTGTTTGTCAATTTTGCGATACAGACTTTGTTGGGACGAATGGTTTAAATGGAGGGACTTATTCTGCTAAAGACCTAGCAATGAAAATAGAGGAAATATGGGGCGGCTCAGATAATAAACTTATTGTTTTTACTGGTGGTGAGCCAATGCTTCAGCTTGATTTAGAGTTAATTGTAGAGTGCAAAAAAAATAATTTTGATACTGCAATTGAGACAAATGGAACTATTCCAATAAGTTTTGATATTGATTGGGTTTGTGTTTCACCAAAACATGGATCTAAATTAGTTGTAACGCATGGCAATGAGCTAAAAACAGTGTTCCCTCAAGAGGGTCAGAACTTAAATAATTTTCTAGATTTAGACTTTGATCATTTATACCTTCAACCGATGGATGGAATCAATGGTTCAGAAAATACCTCTAAGACTATTCAGTATTGTCTAGAGAACCCTGAATGGAAACTCAGCATTCAGCAGCATAAGCTAATTGGCATGCCTTAAAATATCTTTTTTTCAATTTCAGCTTAGGCTATAATCTGTTATGGAAAAGATCAAACAAAAAGCTCTAACGTTTGATGACGTTTTGCTACTCCCTCGTTATACTGATTTCTTGCCTGCTGAAGCTGATCTCTCAACGAAAATTTCACGTAATATCACCTTAAAGATTCCATTAGTTTCTGCAGCTATGGATACTGTAACTGAGGCTAGAATGGCTATAGCCCTTGCCGAAAATGGTGGTATAGGCATTATTCATAAAAATAATTCTATTGAAGCTCAGGCACAATTAGTTAAAGCTGTTAAAAAATATGAAAGTGGTGTTGTCCGAGACCCCACAACTATTAAATCTACCAAAACAATCAAAGAGCTAATGCAGTTAACTAAAGAGTTAAGTATCTCTGGAATGCCTGTTGTTGATGATGGGGCTTTAATGGGAATCGTTACAAGTAGAGATTTTAGGTATGCAGATAATCCATCTGATCCAGTTTCCACCATCATGACTCCGAAAGAAAAACTAATTACAGTTATTGAAGGCACCGATCAAGAAGAAGTAAAAAAACTAATGTACAACAATAGAATTGAGAAGATTCTTGTGATCGACCCTGATGGATCACTTACAGGCCTTGTCACAATGAAAGATATTGAGAAATCTGCGGAGCACCCGTTTGCTACAAAAGATTTAAGAGGTCAATTGCGAGTAGGAGCAGCTTTAGGGACTGGAAATGATACTCTCGATAGAGCGAAGGCATTAGCAACGGCTGGAGTAGATTTATTTGTTGTAGATAGCGCGCATGGCCATTCAAAAAATGTTGTGGAAACAATTAAGCTCATCAAGAAAGAATTTAAAGACATTGATGTAATGGGCGGAAATGTAGCCACCCCTGAGGGAGCCATCGCTCTGCGTGATGCGGGAGCTGATGCAATTAAAATTGGAATGGGTCCAGGATCTATCTGTACAACAAGAATAATAGCTGGCATGGGAGTGCCTCAAATAACAGCCATTCTTTCGATTAAAGAGAAGTTTAAATCCAATGAAGTTCCATTGATTGCAGATGGAGGAATAAGATTTTCTGGAGACGTCTCTAAGGCTCTTGCCGCTGGTGCTGATGCAGTTATGTTGGGTGGTATTTTTGCTGGTACGGAAGAAGCTCCAGGAGAGGTGGAGCTATACCAAGGCAGGAGTTTTAAAACATACCGGGGAATGGGTTCTCTAGGTGCCATGTCAGAAAGAAATGATGTGAATCGTTACTCTCAGGATGGTGTTGAGAAAGAAAAAATGGTTCCAGAAGGCGTAGAAGGACGAGTCCCGTTTAAGGGCTGGGTCGTCAACGTTATTGATCAACTTACTGGCGGCATTAGACAAAGCATGGGATATGTTGGCTGCAAGACTATTAGTGCTATGCAGCAAGATACTCAGTTTGTTGAAATTACTAATGCAGGCATGATGGAAAGTCATGTTCACGATGTCATGATCACCAAAGAAGCTCCCAATTACCAAAGAAGTTAAAAGCTATGCCATCAATCTCAACAATTGGGAATGCTACTCTAATTGCTTATGATGAAGTAGCACCAATTTTATCTACAGATCCGTGGTTTGGAGATGAGGATCATGCGTATTTCGGTAGCTGGACTTTAAGCCATAGGATCCCTGACAAATATAAAAAAGATATTTTAGATTCTAAATATATTTGGTTCTCACATGGGCATCCAGATCATCTAAATCCTCTATCGATAAAAAGGCTAGAGGGAAAAAATTTATTGTTACCTGATCATGTTGGTTCTAGGATTTACCGTGACTTAACAAAGCAAAAAAAATTTTCAATAGATATTCTTCCTGATCGGACTTGGGTTCAATTAAGTAAAAAAATTAGAGTAATGTGCATTACAACCATAATGCAGGATGGAATTTTGTTGCTTGATGTAGCTGGAAGGCTATTTATTAATTTAAATGATGCTGGGACTAGAGGCGCAACCAAATTTATTCAGCAAGAATCAAAAAGTTTTCAGAATGTATATTTATTAAGCTTATCTGGTTACGGTGATGCAGATATGATTAATTGTTATGATGATGATGGAGTATTTATAATTCCTCCAGCAAAAAATAATACAAGAGTGGGAGAGCAGTTAAGCATTTCAGCAAAATCAGTTAATGCAAATCACGTTATTCCATTTAGCTCCCATCATCAATATCAAAGATCTGATTCAATTTGGGCTCAAGAGTATGTCACTCCAATGCATGCCTACGATGTAGGCATGCATAAAGATATAAATTTTATTCCTCCGTTTGTAGATATTGACTGCAATTCAGGAGCATACAACGAAATTAAGCCCCTTGAATTATCTCCAATAATTATGCATCCAGAGGATTTTGGCGATGACTGGTCAGATGAGCTGATAGAAGAAGACCGGCTATCAATTAAAAAGTATTTTAGCGAAAAAGAAATTATTCATAAAAGGTTTGGCTTTATTGAATTTTTGGTTGGCGGAAAAAATTATACAGTCAACTTAAACAAGCGCCTTCCCGGTAGAGGCATCCGGTTTGAATTGCCAAGATCAAGCTTGATGAAAGCAATCAATTTCGAGATATTCGATGACTTATTGATTGGAAACTTTATGCGGACCACCTTTTTTGGTATCAATTCATTGTACGATTACGATTTCAATCCTCTCTTAACGAAATATGCTGATAATGGAGGCGCCAAAACAGAGCAAGAGGTCCTTCAATACATTTCAGAATATAAAAAAAGAGTAGGAAGACGATTTATTTTTGAAACATTTTTAGATAAATCTGCAAGCATACTGAATAGATTCCTAACTAATAGAAATTCAAGATCTCGAAGACTCTTAAAGTCACTTTACTATAAAATTAAATAAATCCACTATGACGCTCTCTACCAAAATGTCTATTGCCGAAAAAAATATAGATACCATCCTAGTTCTTGATTTTGGATCCCAATATACACAGTTGATAGCAAGAAGAATTAGAGAGCTTGATGTATTTTCTGTAATTCTACCTTGGGATATTTCTAAAGAGAGAATAAAAGCGCTTAATCCTGTTGGCATTATTCTTTCTGGCGGCCCGGAATCAGTAACAAGTAATAATACCCCCAGAATTCCTGAAATTATTTTTGATCTAGAGATTCCTATTCTAGGTATCTGCTATGGAATGCAAACTTTAGCAGAACAATTTGGAGGACAAGTAACCGCTTCTAAAACAAAAGAGTTTGGACATGCATCCATCAATATTGAAGCATCCTGCGTTCTATTTGATGGCTTTGATACTGGATGTTCAATAGATGTTTGGATGAGTCATGGCGATCATGTTTCTACGCTGCCAGATAAATTTAATCTTATTGCATCAACTCCATCGGCTCCAATTGCTGCTATGGCGCACACTGAAAAACCTATATATGCCCTTCAATTTCATCCTGAAGTTACTCATACAAAAGAGGGTAATGTTGTCCTTAAAAACTTTGTATTTAAAATCTGTAACTGTCAGGTTCAATGGAAAATGGAAAATTTAATTGAGCAACGTATTCTTGATATTCAAGAAAGAGTAGGGGATAAAAAAGTATTACTTGGCTTGTCTGGAGGTGTTGATTCCTCAGTCACAGCCATGCTACTGGATAGGGCTATTGGAAAAAATTTAATATGCATGTTTGTTGATAATGGGTTGCTTCGCAAAAATGAGGCTGAAGAGGTAGAAGATCTATTTAGAGAGAAGATGGACTTAAATTTATTAGTTGTTGATGCAAAGAAAATATTTCATAGACATTTAAAGGGTGTTTCAGATCCTGAGCAAAAAAGAAAAGTCATTGGAAGGACTTTCATTGATATTTTTGATAATGAATCAGCTAAATTGAAGGATGATATTAATTTTCTGGCTCAAGGCACTATTTATCCAGACGTTATAGAATCATCTGAATCAGAATCAAAGGAAGCACGAGTAATTAAATCCCATCATAATGTAGGCGGCCTCCCTGATGATATGAAGATGGAGCTTGTTGAGCCATTAAGAGACCTCTTTAAAGATGAGGTAAGGAAAATGGGGGCTGAATTAGGCTTGTCGCTTGAGATGTTAAATCGTCATCCTTTTCCAGGGCCGGGCTTGGGGGTGAGGATTTTAGGAGAAATTACCCCAGAAAAAGTTACTACACTGCAAAATGCAGATGCAATCTTTATTGAAGAGCTCATTAAAGCTGATTTATATCATCAAGTTAGCCAAGCATTCTGTGTTTATCTTCCAGTAAAATCTGTTGGAGTGGTTGGAGATGAAAGAAGATATGCTGATGTGATAGCAATCAGAGCAGTGGAAACAGTAGATTTTATGACCGCTACATGGGCAAAGCTTCCTTATGAATTTCTTGCCTTGGTTTCAAATAGAATTGTTAATGAGATCGAAGAAGTGAGTAGAGTGGTCTATGATATTTCTAGCAAACCACCAGCAACTATTGAGTGGGAATAAAATAAACAAAACCACAGAAAATTTATAATGACTTCAATGATTGACTCAAAAGAAAATATCATAAATACAGATAATTATTTTCAAAAATTAAAAAATATAAGTTCTTCAATAAATCGTGTAAGCAAAAAATCTAAATCGGAAGCTGATGTGATTTCTGCATTTGACTCTTATTTCGTTCCTAGTATTCGGGATGATTTAGATTTAGATATTAATTTTTCAAGAGAAGAATATGTAGATATCAGTTCAGATTCCACTAGGGTTATTAAAAAAGGCAGGATTGATAGCAGGGTAGGAAGTTTAGTTATCGAGTTTAAACATTTTTCTAAATTTAAAACAAAAAAAAATACAGATGAAGCAACAAAACAAATTTTACAATATATGGATTCTTTGCATTCTAGTGGGCTAGAGAAGTGTGTCGGAATTATCACTGATGGTATTAAAGCAATAAAAATCTTTAAAGATGAAGAATTTACTAACATATCTCCAGTAATTAATTTTGATGCTGATCTTCTAAAGCATATTTCTTCAGTTTTAGTTTCTTCTGATCTCAAGGCTTTAACATCAGAAAACCTTGTTAAAGATTTTACGGGAGACTCAGATAATATTTCTAATGTTTTAACTTTAGTTTTACTAGATGAATTGAATCAAAAAGCTAGCGGAAAAACAAAAATGTTATTTGATGAATGGAAAGAGTTATTTCGTTTATCTCATAACGATAAGTCAAAGCAAAAAGCGATTGAAGACAGAAAGTTAGCTCTTGAAGAAGTTGCTGGAAAGAAATTAAAAGCAAACGAAGAAGAATATGAAGTACTATTTTGTATCCAAACTGCTTACGCAATAATTATAAAAGTTATTGCGTTTCATGTAATCTCAAAGATTCATAGCAGTTCATCCTCAAGCATCACACAAATTGCTGAGCTAGATAAAATGTCATTGCTAACACATATGAAATCTCTTGAAGATGGAGCGATCTTTAGAGATTTTGGAATTGGAAATCTTTTAGAAGGAGATTTTTTCTCTTGGTATGCACAAAAAAACCACTGGAATGAAGAACTATGCAATCACATAAAACAAATATATCTGATCTTATCTTCATATGAGGGAAGAAGTGTATTTATTAATGAACACGAAACTGCGGATCTTTTTCAAGAGCTTTATCAGAGTATAATTCCTGATAAGGTAAGACACTCATTGGGAGAATTCTATACTCCCTCATGGTTAGCAGATCATGTGATAACCGAAGCAGAGGGATTAATTGAAACTAAAAAGCTAAAAGCTCTTGATCCATGCTGTGGGAGTGGAACCTTTATCACACGTTTAATTGGTAAAGTAATTAAACAAAATGAGGGCAAAAAGGATCTTCTAGAAATAATCCTAAATTCTGTTAAGGGAGTGGATTTAAATCCGCTTGCAGTTTTATCTGCAAGAGTTAACTATTTTATAAATATTTCTCACCTCTTGGATGAAAGTTCGCAAATAGAAATACCTATATATCTTGGTGATGCCTCTTATGTTCCTGAAGAATATTCGCTAGGTGGAATCAAGTGTTTTAAGTATTCAATTCAAACTCTAAAAGGATCTTTGGAGATAGTTCTTCCCAAAAGCATTTTTTCTGATAATTCTAAATTTTCTAAGGCAATGACTGATATTGAATTACATATTAAAAATTTTGATGAGAATAGTATATTCCATGAGTTGAGCAGCATTTGTTCTCAGAATGACTTAACAGGAGAAATAATTGAAGCTCTAAAAGATTTAGCTAGAAACCTGGTACATCTTGAAAAACAGGAATGGAACGGGATATGGGCTAGAATAATTACAAATTTTTTAACTACCGCAAATCTAGGAAAATTTAACCTAATCGTAGGAAATCCACCCTGGATAGATTGGAAAAATTTACCTGAGGGATACAGAGATAGGATTAAATCAATCTGTATTGATAGAAGCTTATTTTCAGGTGACAGCGTTACAGGGGGAATAAATTTAAATATATGTGCATTGATAGCCAATGTTTCTGCTGAAAATTGGCTTGATAATGATGGGGTTCTTTCATTTTTAATGCCACAGAATATATTATTTCAACAAACCTATGAGGGTTTTAGAAATTTTAAATTAAAAGAAAAGAGACTTTTTCTGCAAAAGGTTGTTGACTGGACTAAGTCGGGACATCCATTTTCGCCTGTCCAATATAAATTTGTGAATTTCATTTTTAAAGAAACAATTAAAGATTACGATAAAGGAATACCTGTTACAAAAATTATTAAAAAATCTGGAACAAGGAAATTGTTAGAATTTAATAAAATTGATGATTATCAAAAAATTTCAAATATTTTTGATGAAGAGAATGCTTTAGTTGGAACAGTATTAAATAACGCAACATCTTTTTCTTATGCCAAATCCTCAACAGAATTAAACGGATATAAATCTATATCAGGTATACCTGAGTACGCGGGTAGGGAAGGTATAGAATTTTTTCCACAGGAATTATTCTTATTAAAGTTTAAAGAAATAGTTGGAAATAAGGTTTTATTTCAAAATTATCAAGGAGGAGCTAAGTCTAAATATAGAGTTCCACCACAAGATATCTTGCTAGAGGAAGAATTTATTTATCCTCTCATAAAGGGAACTCAAATAGATCAATTTCATATCAAAGAAACTGAATTTTATGTACCGTTTCCATATGAAAATGACTCTAGAAGTCCTATTGAACTCTCTGTCTTAACTAAAAAATCAAAATTATTAGCTAAATTTTTTCAAAGGAATAGAGCAGTCATTGATAATCAGACTGCTTATGATAAAAGGATTATTGGTGAAAAAAACTTCACTGAATTTTATGCTCTAGCAAGAGTGGGAAAATATACTTACTCAGATTATGCGGTTTGCTATAGAGATAATACAAGGTGGTGTGCAGCAGTATCGTCCCCGATAAAAACTCCATGGGGAAGTACGAAACAACCACTATTTCAGAACCATGCTGCAAGTATTACTCAGAGATCAGATGGTAATTTCATTTCAGAAGATGAAGCTCATTACATATGTGCTATTTTTAATTCAAGCTACGCAAAAAAATTTATCGAGAGTAGTAGCGACAGTAGAACCTATAAAATAAAACCTCCTCTGAAAATACCCACCTACGATGAGACAAAAAAAGAACATTCAGCTTTATCAAATTTATCAATTAAAGCTCATAATAATGTGAAAAATGGTAAAAGTTTCGATGAAGAAATAAAACTCATTGATGATATTGTTTTAAGAGGTACTTTTTAAATTTTTTTTAGAAAGTTACACAAAAGTTACACAATTTTTTTAAACACCCTTGAAACCCATATGCTATAAGGGTTTAAAATTGTGCTTTTATTGAGTGGGAATAGTTTGTCGCCCCATAACCCCTATTCCTACGCTAATATATAGTCACACGATAAAGGTTGTTGTAAAATATATTCAAAATTTAAATAAAAAATTTATGGATCTACAGCAATTCATTTCCCCAGCTACTGGCGCACCTTTAATATTTAAGGATGGTCATCTTTACTCTGAGGAAGGCGAGATATTTTCTTTGCATAACTCCATTCCTAGGTTCAATAATTCCGATAATTATGCAGAAGCATTTGGTCTCCAGTGGAATACCTTTAAAGATACTTTATTGGATTCATACTCTAAAACTAATTATGCAGAGTCTAGACTTGAAACTGCTCTTGGTATCCCATTAACCTTAATTAAGGGTATGAAGGTAATAGAGGCAGGCTCAGGCTCAGGAATGTTTACTGAAATTTTATTAAAATATGGGGCAAAAGTTTACTCTTTTGATTACAGCAATGCTGTTGAGGCAAATTTTTTAAATAATATGCCTGATGAGAACTTAACTTTATTTCAAGCTGATATTAGAACAATTCCCTTTAAAGATAATTTTTTTGACATTGCAATTTGCTTGGGCGTTTTACAACATACTCCTGATACAGCAGAGAGCATGACTGAGCTCACAAGGATTCTTCGGCCAGGAGGACGATTGGTCGTTGATCACTACAAGCATCATATTGGCCATTTTACTTCGTTATATCTTATATGGTGGTCTGTGATAAAAAGACTCAATCCCTCCCTTCAGTTGAAAACAACAAACTTCTTAACAAGGTTATTTTTTCCTATTCATTGGTTTTTTCGAGATTACCCATTAATACAATTTGTCTTAAGAAGAATTTCACCCATAGCCTTCTATTACTCAACACTTCCTTATCTTAACAAAGAGCAACAATATCAATGGTCCTTATGCGATACGCACGATAAAAATACCGATCAATATAAAAGACATCTTACAACTAAACAATTTGATAAATTAATCTCCACTAATTTTGATTTTCACTCATATGACATTCATGAAAGAGGAAATGGATTAGAATGCATCGCTATAAAGCAATGAAAATTTTTCATAGGCATTTAAAGGGTGTTGCAGATGTCATTGCAATAAGAGCAATAGAAACAGTAGATTTTATGACGGCAACTTGGGCTAAATTACCATATGATTTTCTTGCACATGTATCGAATAGAATTGTAAATGAGATCGAAGAGATCAGTAGAGTCGTCTATGACATTTCTAGTAAACCTCCTGCAACCATTGAGCGGGAATAATAAAAATTTAATAATAGATAAAATTAGATATGAAATTCAATAAATTTAGTCTTGCCAGCTTATCAATCCTGCTTATTTTTTCTTATGGTGTTGGAGTTGGGCTTTATAAGTGGTTCCCTTTTACTGAAACTCAAAATACTATTCACTTTGTGAAAGATGCAATCTGGAAGTTAACATATAACACAAGGCAAACTGCAACTGACACACCGGATGCAATGACATTTATCGCGTATGGAGATAATCCTTATGTACCCGAAAATGATGTGGAAAAAATTATTAATGGACTTTTGGATGCCATAAATGAGCAAAACCCTTCTTTAGTTGTGCACGTGGGAGATACGTTTGGCGGGCAACCCTGCACGGATTCTATGATTGATCTTCAACGCGAGATGATGAACAGATTAAATGCTCCAGTGCTATATACTCCAGGGGATAATGAATGGCGTGATTGCGTCGATGAGACTAAAGGCGATACTCATAATTTAGAACGATTATCTTACATAAGGAAAACCTACTTTTCCAACCAACAAACTTTAGGTAAGAACTCAGAATTTGTTGAGAACCAAAGCGCGCGTGGATTCCCAGAAAATATGCGCTTAATGAAGAAGAATGTCGCGTTTATTACAGCTCATGTAGTGGGGTCAAACAATAACTTTGACCCTATAAGTAAACAAAATACTATGGAATATTTTGAACGAGACGCTGCCAACATAGATTGGGTTACAGAAAGTTTTAAAAAGTATAAAAATGCAAGCGCTTTTGTTATAGCTATACATGCGGACATGTCAACACCACCAAAACCACCATTTCGTAGCTTTAGCAATGCTCTTAATCAGCTTAGTAATAAATACGAGAAGCCAGTCCTAATCTTATTTGGGGATAGCCACCAATTTAGAGCTTTTCAGCCATCACAAATAAAATATCCGTTCATAAGTGCTATCGAAGTTTTTGGGTGGCCTGATGTAAAAGCAATAGAGATTGAGGTTGATGCTTCAAAAAAGACACCATTTAATGTTGTAGAAATAATTTTTAATTAGATGTAAAAAGTTGAAGGTTTATGCAGTTAAGCACGTTGCTTCAATTGAAGAAATTTTTTTTAAGTAAACATTCTTTATTTTAACTCATTTTTATTTAATCAGATCTATATAGGAACTATGAATTACCTCGTTGCTAAAATATTTAGAAATATAATTTCTAGAATTAATGCCTTGGCTCAATCTAAGATCTATATCCATTATTAGAATTTCTATTTTTTTTACAAGATCATCTACATCTTTAGTTTCTACGAGAAAACCATTTTTATGATTATCTATACAATCTCGGCATCCTGCGACATTAGTCAGGATTAGCGGTAGTCCGGTAGAACCAGCCTCCAATGCAACTTTTGGCAGACCTTCGCCATATGATGGCAAAATAAAAACTGATGCTTCTGCTAGTGTCGTGGGCATTTTTGAGTACTCAATATCACCAACATAATCTATTGTCTCGCAAAGCTCATCAAAAAATTTTTTTGAGATACTCTCGGTATCTTTTGGATTATATTGCCCAGCCACTTTAAAAATAACTTCAGGATATTTCTTTGCAAGAACCTTGGATGCTGAGATGAATTCTCTTATTCCTTTTGATGTTACCAACCTAGCTGCAAATAGAATGATTAGTGGGTCATCTTTTTTTCTATTAACGAATTTAAAAATATCCGAGTTCACTCCATTACCTCTAATGATTTGAGTTTTTTTTCTATAAGACATATTTTTTTGAATAAATAGTTTTCTATCATCTTGATTTTGAAAAATAAATAAGTGGTCTTTCTTAATGTATAGCATTTGATTTAGAATCCTTTGAATAATTCTTCTAAGCACCATTTTAAAATTATTACTAATAAGGTGATGTCCCAAACCTGTGATTAAAAAAAATGATTTTTTGCCTCCCACAAAGTTATGCAATAGAGCTCCGAACATTGATAGCTCGAGCGTTACATAAAATATATATCGAGGGGAAGACTGTTGAATAATTATTTTCAAACTATACAAGTATCTAAACCAGCCTCGCCAGCCCTCAGATCTTGATCTTTTTTTTAAATGAATAACTTGAATATTGTTGCTTGCAAGCATCTTTTTTTCTTGATTAGTGACGCCCCCAAGATCTGTTATCAAAGTAAAGTCATGAATACTCGCAATCTCTTTGCCTAAGTCCAATCTATGGCTTAAAAAAAATGATAATTTATTGACTACAAAACATACTTTCATATACAACCACTCTGAACGCAATTACTAGAATATGCTCTTGATGATATATAAATTATAATAGTATTGTTCTAGAAATTATTAAAAGTTATCAGCTATAGCCATGCTTCAATAAGATAATTAAGATTTGAATATTTTTGCAATCTTAGCTAAGACTATTCTTTGTAAATAAATTCCAGCTCCTATAAAGTATCCAAGCGTTTTGGCAATATCAACAGCGCAACATGCTAAGCCCATTATTATCCAATTGAATGGCATGATATCAATGAGCTGAGAACCTTTTCTCAAGGGAGAAATTAATCCTCGATAAAAGAAGTCAGCTCCAAGTAGTGAGAGTAAATAGATTTTTGTTATATGAGGGAAGTAAAGTATAGAATCCATGGATGAGGTTATAGCTGCATTCCATCTAACAGCAATATAAAAACCTGCTATCACAATGGTAGCAATTAAAAATTTTGGTAGATTGGGAGCTAATCTCTTTTGATAAAATAAAAATATAAGACCATAAATTGACGTCATAAAAAATAGATAAATTTTTGTTACATTGGGTATATATAACAAGCTGATCTTATATCCAATGAGTAAGTTCCAGTTAGGCGCAAGAAGCGTGAGAAGAGTTACAGAGATACCCAGTAAAAAGATTTTAGAATACAGTTGAGCATCTGTTTTTGCTGCGCGTTGTTGATAGATAAAGTGTCTTCGCAACTCACTACCTAGGCTAGTGGAAATGGAATAGTAAGAAAGATTAGGTTTAATTGGATTATGATATCTAAGGCTTGATCTTCTGATTCTACTTCTCCAATGCTGATCTTCACCCCCTCTTACTTCTTCTGCAAATTTACCAATTTTTTTAGCAGTTTCTAGGGTAAGCAAAGATCCTGGTAAGGTTTCTACTGGTTTTTTTCCATAAATCGAGGCTTGAAATATCTTTTGCCACCTAGTCTTAGCTTTATAAATTGTGCTCCCAAAAATAACATTATAGTCATCGCTTTCAAGCATGGATGCACTATTCTCAAGCCAATCTATCTCTGGTATTGTTTTTGAATCAAGAAATGCAACTACTGGAGATTTGCAAAGTTCCAATCCTTTATTTCTTGCTTCTCCAGGTAACAATACTGAATCACATTTATGGTATTGGAAGTTTAGCTTTGCATTGTAAGCACTTAATAATTTTTCCACATCATCATTCCTTGAAGAATCAATAATTATGACCTCTGATGGCAATCTTCTTTGTTTCGATAGCCCATCAAGTGCTAAATCGACATCAGCCGGGAGATCTTTCGTAGGAATTATTACACTGATTTCCATATAGCTTTAACTTAATAGTATGTTGCACGCCAATATTGGCATAAAGAAACCATTATATTACTTTTGGTAAGTATAAAATTTTATATTTTTTGCTAAACAAATACATACATCTCATTAGTTTAAATATTTTCTTGAACCTTTAATTAACTAAGCAATGCGTAGTATTTCTTTTGAGGTCTAAGAAATATGCTATAAAATGAATGTTAACCTCATTATAGAAGCACTGCATTATATTCAGTAAATCTATTAAATATTAAAAACATATGATCACAGCATTAATTCTCTCAAATATAGATAAACTTTTTGCAGTATTTATCCTTGTTATTGTTGCCGTTGTTACTATTTTTAATGTTGGCCTGCATCACCAAAATTGGATCAAAACTTTCTCTGGAAGTATGACCCTTATATTGCTCCCTATTATTACATTCTCAATTACAAGCGTTATCTCGGGAAATATAGCTCTCTCACTTGGGATGATCGGTGCACTCTCAATAGTCCGATTTAGAAATCCTGTTCGATCCTCTTTTGAATTAGTAATTTTCTTCTTTATGATTGCTCTAGGGATTTGTGCAGCCGTTGATCTTAGATGGGTCTATGTCCTAGGCACCAGCATTAACTTAATTATATTTATTACTTATTTAGTGAATAATTTTTTAACTCAATATTTTCAAAAACCACTATTTCTAAAATCTTTTGCTGAGGGAAATTCTATAAATACCCTGGAAATAGATTCTCTTCAAGCCATAGATAAACTAGCTTCCAGCCAATTACTTATTTCATATACTTACTCGGAAGATAGCTTTAACTATAGACTTGCATCAATGAATGAGACTTTATTGAAAGATATTTCTTCAGAATATAGTAATAAACCAGAGATTAAAGCTGTAAAATTTCTTTCAGGGTAAAAATTCTTTTGCAATTCCAAGTTACCCGAATATTAGCATTAACTCTATTCACCTTTTCAACTCTCAATAGCTTTGCAAATATTGCTGCTGACTGCTCATTTATTAGCTCAAATCATCTCCAAGATCTAGCCGACCTAAACTCTGTAAAGAACATTGAAATTAATATTTTAAAGCATAAAAAATGGACCAAGAATTTAATGAAGGCAGCACTAAGCAAGGGTCCAATACTGCCAAAGTATAAAAAAAAATTTGATGCTGAATTAACGGTTTATTATGATTTTGGTCATTGCTTACATCAAGGCAGAGTGAGATTGCATGGGGACTGGAAAGATCACATTGATTTTTTAGAAGGCGGAAAGTTTACTCAGAGTTTAGATGTGTCATTAACTAATGGCACCATAGCTAACTTCACAAAGTTTAAACTTTTACTTCCAAGCACGAGAAATGGACCAAATGAAATTATTCTAACTAATCTGTTAAGAGGCTTGCAGTTTATTGCTCCAAAAACTAGTTTTGTTAACGTAGATGTTAATACCCAAGCTTCTTTAATGTTAATTCAGGAAAAAACAGAGAAAGAACTGTTACAGGGCATGAATATCAAAGAGGGCCCTTTATTTGAAGGTGATGAAAGCTATCTATTTAGTAATTTTGATGGTTATAGTCATTATGAGCTTATTGATATTTCTTTATCGAAAATGACCAACAGCCAATGGGCCAATGCAAGCTATGGGTCTGCAGACATCTCATTATCAGCCTTCAATATGCTTCAAAGAGCATATATTAATTTTGCAGCTATTGCTCCCAAAAATAATTACTCCCTTGATTGGTCTCTCTTGGCCAATGGTGACCAGTCCTTAGTATCCAAATGGGCGACATATGAGATATTGCTATTTGCTGCGCAAGCCTCTCATGGGCTAATTCCACACAATAGAAAATTTTATTTCAACACTTTTTACTCTGGTTTTGAGCCAATATATTGGGATGGTGAGCCAAGATCTTTGCTAGGTGAGTGGATGCGCATTAAACCAAATTTTAAATATTATCCTCACCTCCAAGAGTCACATTTTGATGATCTGCTATCTCAAATTCAGCAGATCGATATAGAAGATTTTGTTACCCTGGTAGGGAAAGAAAATATTTTAGATACCCCATTAGCTAAAAAAATTATTAATGATATTTCTGCAAAAATTAATATTCTTAAAGATGAATTTTTACTGTTTCACCATACTGCTGATACATCTCTTATAGATGCAGGTAAATTTTCTAAAATTACCGTAAATAATTTTTTAGAGAATCTTAATTCTGCACTGCCTAAAAGTAACTATATGACATTCTTTGACAATGACAATGACAATGACAATGACAACGGCTCTAAGGAATATTTCAATGCTAATATTTGCTCCCAAAATCCCACTGAATGTTTAAATCAAAATATATCTTTTGCAGAAGTAGGGAATTTACTAGAGAATAAAGTATTAAATTTAAATAATGTATCCCAACGCTTTTTTATTCTTCCAGGTTCTAGGAACAATATTGAGAATATTCAGAGTCTTGTTTTTGCGCTAAATACAATTCAAGTTAGAGGCTCAGCATCAGCAAGCATTTCATTTGATCCCCTCCAAAATATCCTAAAAATTATTCTAAACACCCCAGATGACTGGGTATTAATTTTTAATAGTAACCTTAAGAATACTTACATCGATGTCTCTTCTAATTTTTACATTGATAGCTTTATTCGACCTCCAGAGAAGGAAATAAATAATGGAGGTTTGCCGGGCTGCGTTTCTATTTTTAATTCTAGTTTCGAGAATACTAAAATAATAGCCAAGCACAACAGTCAGTCCTGTGAAGATACTATTAACATTATTAATGGCCAAGGTAATATCTCCGAAATCAATATTTCTAATGCCATGTCAGATGGCTTGGATATTGATTTCTCAAACCTTCATATTAAGTCACTAATTGTTGAGCAGTCTGGAAACGATTGTGCTGATTTCAGCAAAGGAGAATATGTTCTTACTTATGTTAATTTGTCTAAGTGTGGAGATAAAGCAATCTCTATTGGCGAGCAATCCACTGTCACAATTAAAAAATTACTTATTGATACATCAAATGTAGGAATAGCATCTAAAGATTCTTCTGTAACTTCCATTCAGAATTCTAGCTTGCAAAATGTAGATGTATGTTTGGACGTGTATCAGAAAAAGCAAGAGTATTTTGGATCGTCAGTGCATCTAAATAAATTTCAATGCGATAGTCTAAATATTTCTAAGGATATTCACTCTAATATTTCATATCATGAGTTTTAGAATTGAAGAAAAAATCCCTGTATCTTTATCTGAAGGCAGTCAGCTAATAGAAAGCTTAAAAAATAAAGGTTTATCAACTTTATTTCCACCAAGATTGATAGAGTCTTGTTATTTTGATACTTCAAGGTATGACTTGTATCGAGATTCAGAGGAAGGTTTGTTGCCGAGAAAAAAAATGCGAATTCGTCAGTACCCGCAATCCCAAAAAAACCAACAACTGCTTGAATCAAAAATTTCAGCTATTGAGGGCAGATTTAAAACAAGCAAAACGCTGGATGAACACTCTGCTATGTTAATTTATAACAATGGATTTTTTGATGCTGAATATGGAGTATTACATCCAAAAGTAACAATATCTTATACAAGAGAATATTATTTTTATGAAGGGACTAGGATCACGATGGACACTAACATCACCTATCAGGAATTCAATCAACAAAATAACAAAGCTATAGAAGAGATGGCAGTAATAGAGCTTAAAGCGCCTGCCAATACCTCGCTTGATTTTTTGATAATGCTAGTTAATGAGAGAAGAAGACGCTTTTCTAAATATTGCAATGCAATTAGGATGCTCAACTTATCTAGTTAGGATCACTGCTTGGTAATTTATCCAATTAATAATCTTTAAGAGACTGAACCGCCATTATCATTCCCCAAAAATAAAAGCTATTTGTAAAATTCCAATTAAACGTTTCAACCATAAAGCAAAATAGAATACTCAGAAAGAGCGCATGACTCCTAGAGTTGAGTATAGGAATCACTAAAGGCTTCTTTAAAAGGAAATAAATATAACTAACTATTAGGCATGCCAGGCTTATCCCACCAGAGATTATCAATCCTCCCAACATAAAATGAGGACGTCCACTATAAATTTCTATAAATCTATTAAGCCCAAAGGGTATAAAAATATTTGAGGTCATGGCCTCAAAACTATATAACTTGAAAATCCCATAATTTCCTATAATAAAATCAACATAGCCGTTGGAGAATAGTATTTTTCTAAAATGGAGCGATGGATAGTCATATGTACCAGGTATTGCAATTATAATGTGTGAGAGCATAAGGTAGAACAAGGCAAGTATGCAGAGATAGCAAATTAATAATTTATAAGCTGATTTTTGAAACATCATAAAACCCAAATAAGTGGCAGCAACTAATACTGCAAATTTTGCTTTTGTAGCGATTAAAGTGATTATAAAAAGTACATACAATACTTTTCTGAGATTATAATTAAAAATATTTTGAAACTTCATGAAAGCAAGGCCTGCACCCAAGCTATAGGCTGATCCGTTGGCTGAAGGAAAAAATCCATTAATCAAAATTGTTTCGCTTATTCCATTTGAATAAGGGTAGTCAAAATCCATCACCTGGTTAAACCAATGAGAGCTAAAAAAGAAAGCTTCTATCACCCCCAGAAAAACTCCTATGCTACAAAAAAAAGCGGAAAGTGTAATGATGTTAGAGGCATTGATGAAACCTAAATCTGCATTGACAGCAAATATATTCTTTGAGATATACAGAGTCACAAATACGAGCATTAAGTTTTTTTCCAAAATTCCGATATATGCAAGTACCAATATGATATTCAGCAAGATTAGAATTTCTATAATGAAAAGTTTATTTATGGGGAATCCATGTCTAAATTCCCTTAAAATATTTTGATAAAAACTTAATAAAAATAATAAAATTAAAAGACTGCCATAAACATAAGTGCTGATTGAGGCAGAAATTTTTTGATTAATAAAATAATAGAATGGAAGGCCTGGAATTAAAATGTAGGCTAAATAGCTATGAAGATTAAGTTTATGTTTTAATTGCATTTAAGTACTATTTTATATTGTCTTATGAAAGATTGGACAGATTATTTTTCTAATGAAACGCAGTTTGCTTGCATCCAACATAAAGAGCTCTCCTATTGTTCGATATATAGGGACTTGATGCCTTATGTAAATATTACAGATAATATTTTGGATTTTGGATGTGGTGAAGGGCTCTTTTCAGAAAAACTCTCAAAACATTGCGCTAATGTTTTTCTATACGACTCATCTCCACGGATTCTGGAGAGGCTTCATGTAGCAATAAAAAAAAATAATATTAAGATCACCAATAATTTTATAAATTTGAAATCTATAGATCTTGTTTTGATGTCTTCTGTTTCTCAATATGTTACGCAGGCGGAATTATGTGAAATTTTAAAAAATCTGAAAGAATGTTTAGGCTCGAACGGAAAGATTATACTATCTGATGTTATCCCCTTAAAAAATTCTATCTTAAAAGAAACACTTGATTTATTTAAAGTATCTCTTGAAAATAAATTTTTTCTTAGGGCGTTACTCAAAATATTTTCCTCTTTTTTTGGTGAGTACAGCACGATGAGAAGTAAGTTCCCATTGACTAAATATAGTCCAGATTGCGTAAGAAGAATTAGCGAATCCCTAGGCTATAAATGTAAAACTAAAAATACTAATATCGGCTTAAACCCTAATAGACTAACTTTTATTTTGCAGAAAATATAATCAAATTATTGATCTAATAAGAAGTTTTTTTCTATCTCCCTATCCTTATTGAAAAAAAAGTTGTTTGACATTCCTTCTCTTCTGACGCCTGGGTGGCACATTATTAGAAGTGACTTAGATTCTTCTGCAGCATGGACTTTCTTAAGTATTTCTATCAATTGAGATGATTTACCATGAGGCACTAAGCCATCAAAGATCCCATTAAAATCTAGCTTATTTTTTATAAGCTCTTTTTTCTGATTGATAGCAATCATTTCCAAAGTAAGAAATTTAAGAAAGAATTGATATTTCAACGATCGCAACAGAATTTTAGAAGATTTAGAGCCCACATATCTTACAAAGCCAGAATAGTCCATTTTACTTAGTCTATTACATATAATTTTTCTAATAATTGGAAACGCATGAACATGCTCATGCCCATCTATAAAATCAGGATAAAACATAAATTTTTCTTTAAATTGAATTAGTTGACTCTCAAAGCTTTCAGCTACTAGCTTTTTATCAATCAGCCCAAGCATAGACTTCAGTAATAATATATGAACCTTAGTAATTTGTTTTTTATCTGCATCTAGAGTTAAATTAAAATGCATACCAATCTTAGTGCCCGTTTGCTTTCTTGCAATCAAAAGCTTGTCTACTGAAGATTGGGTTATGAAATTTGAAAACAATGAAACTCCATTAATTTTTTCTGCAAAACATAGATTAAGCATTACCTCATCATTCATCTCATCAATTCCAAAGTCATCTGCAATTATTAATCGATCAAAGTTCATTTAACTTCCTATTTTAAAATTTCTTCAATTATAAAATTAGGTCTTTTTTTCGATTCTAGGAATAATTTACCAACATACTCACTAATCACTCCAAGAGAAATCAATTGGACTGCACCTAAAAAGTATATGGGTAGGACTATTGAAGCCCAACCTGGAACAGTATTGCCAGTAACAATAGATTCAAATAAAAAGTAAAGCGTTATAAGGATTGATAAGCAAGCTATGCTAAAGCCCAGTATTCCAATTAATCTAAGAGGAGCTAGTGAAAAAGAGGTAATTCCGTTTAGCGCCAAAGATAAACTCTTTTTAAATCCATATTTGGTTTCGCCAGATAGTCTTGGTTTAAGTGTGTACTCAACCTGAGCAGATTTCATGCCAAGCATTGGAATAACGCCTCTTAAATAAATATCATATTCTTTAAATTCTCTTAAAAAGTTTACTGCCTTTTTCGAAAGCAGCCTAAAGTCTGCATGGTCTTTGATTACTTTAGTGCCAAGCATTGATAAAATTTTATAAAAAATACTTGAAAAGAAATTTTTAGCAAAACCATCTACCGACCTATTTTTTTTCACTCCAAATACTACTTCATTTCCAGCAAAATATTTAGTCAACATCTCTTCTATTACATTAGTATCATCCTGCAGGTCTACATCTATAGTAATTACAATATCCTCGCTAGAATTCAGAATTCCAGAGAGCAGAGCATTCTGATGACCAAAGTTTCTTGATAATTTAATGCAATTAATTTTTGTATCTGTGTCGTACAATTTCTTCAATATATTCCAGCTTTGATCTGTGCTGCCATCATCTATCACCACAATTTTAGATTGATCGATATTGATTAAATTTTTTCTTGATAGTCGCTCCAAAACACTCAACAATGTTTCAATACTAGTTTGAATCACTAATTCTTCATTCAAGCAAGGTGTTATAATTGCAATCGAGGGCAGATGAATTTTTTCCATAACTTTATTCTAACTTAGTTCCAACACCCTTAAATAAAAAGTTATTAAGTAAGATATAACTTACCAGCACATAAAAGCTGATAGATATTAATTGAGAAATAAGGCTTGGAAAGTTCATTACATAAAGCAAGAAGTTTAGCATTGCAAAATTTATCAAGTACGAGGCTACTAGAATTAAAAAGAACCACAAACTCTTTTGTGCAGTGATTGTCTTTTGATTGAAAGTAAATTTTGAATTTAGAATAATCGACTGCGCAACTCCTGCTGCAATCCCAAAAAAATTTGCTCCCTCATCTGAAAAGTTCAAAAAGTATAGCGTCATTATCACTAAAAATGTAAGCACGGTGTTAGCCATTCCAACAATTAGAAATAAGCCAAAAGATTTTGAAAATTTAATTGCCATAACTTTCTTTAGATATTAAGTCCATTATATTCTGCTCACATCTTATCTTAATATTGAGTTTTCTATAATATAGATTCTAATCATGACTTATAATATCTGAATATGTCACAGTACGAACAGATAAAGCTTTCTTTAAAAGAAGTTCCAAAAATTTGGGTAATTACAGGTGTGGCAGGCTTTATCGGAAGCAATCTGCTTGAGAATTTACTGAAGCTGGATCAGGTTGTTGTTGGCTTGGATAATTTTTCCACTGGATTTAATGAAAATTTACAGGACGTAGAGTCTCTTGTGTCTCCATCACAATGGAAAAATTTTTCATTTATTGAGGGTGACATACTGGATCCAGATATCTGTCTTTCAATATGCAAAGATGTAGATTATGTTTTACATCAAGCGGCTCTGGGATCAGTGCCGAGAAGTATAAATGATCCCTATAATTCAAATAACAGTAATATTACAGGCTTTTTGAACATGCTAATTGCTGCTAAGGAATCTAAAGTTTCAAGATTTGTTTACGCTGCCAGCAGTTCAACTTATGGAGACCACCCAGATTTACCGAAGGTAGAAGAAAATATTGGCAGGCCTCTCAGTCCATATGCTGTTACGAAGTTGGTCAATGAACTGTATGCAAATGTTTTTTCAGATACTTATGATTTTCATTCCATTGGTCTTAGGTATTTTAATATTTTTGGTAAAAGACAAGATGTTAACGGCTCATATGCTGCGGTAATTCCAAAGTGGATTGGTATTATGCTCAATAATCAGTCTGTTCAAATTAATGGCGATGGCACCACTAGTAGAGACTTTACTTTTATCAAAAATGTTGTTCAAGCAAATATTTTAGCCGCCGTTGCAACCAGCAAAGAAGCTATTGGCGAAGTTTATAATATTGCTGCAAGCGAAAGAACCTCTTTGGTTGAGCTGCATGAACTAATTGCTTCAAATCTTGAATCACTTAATAGCTCATTTGAGAGAATAGATCCAGATTTTGCAGATTTCCGTCCCGGGGATGTAAAACACTCTCTTGCAGATATTTCTAAAGCATATACTCTTCTTGGTTATGAGCCTAGTCATGATGTCAAACAGGGCATCAAAGAAACCGTTGAGTGGCATTTTAAAAATTTGGCTTAACAAATACACAACCTCCTTGACTAGAATTTTTCTTCCAATTCATTGGTTTTTTAGAGATTACAAGTTAATACAATTTGTCTTAAGAAGAATATCACCGATTTCTTTTTATTATGAAACTATTCCATATCTAACAAAAGAACAGCAATACGAATGGTCCCTTTGTGATACTCATGATAAAAATACAGACCAATATAAAAGACATTACACAACAAAACAATTCAATCAATTAGTCGCTCTAAACTTCAAATTTCAATCATATGAGATTTCTGAAAGGGGTAATGGCTTGGAATGCATAGCTATTAAGTAAGTAAATTTATATTCGCTTAGAAGCAAAAAATTTTTTAAGTAATGCGCTACTCTCTTCTTTTAAAAAACCGTATTCATAATTTACAGTGTGATTTAAAAATTCTTTTTTCAGAAAGCAGTCTTGAGAAATAATCGCACCTGTTTTAGGTTCGGGAGTGGAGAAATATAGATTTTTTAACCTAGCATCCACAATTGCTTTTGCACACATATGGCATGGCTCAAGAGTTACATAAATATCGCAATCTATTAATCTATAATTTTTAAGATAATTGGAAGCATTATTAATTGCCGTTATCTCCGCATGAGCGATTACAGAGTTAAGCATAATATTCTGATTGAAACCTGATCCAATAATTCTAGAATTTTTAACTACAATCGCCCCAACCGGAACTTCATCAATCTCTTGAGCAAGTTTTGCCTGAGAAAGTGCTTCCTGCATAAAGAAATGATGTCTTTCTAATTTACTCAAATCCAATATTCTTAATTTTCTAAAGAATCATACAAAAGTCGCCCATTCATTTAGGGGTCTTCTGATTGATTCTAATTGATTTATTTTAGAGACAGGATCTTTAAAACCTAATGCCATGCCGCAAAAAAGCATTAATTCATCGTCAACTCCAAGAAAACTTTTTATGCTATCTTGCTTCATAGACCATGCTTCTTGAGCGCATGTATCTAGACCATATTCCTGCGCTAAAAGCATGAAAGTTTGCAGAAACATTCCTAAGTCTGACCACTGAGGCGGCCCCATTATTTTATCTACAAAACAAAATATTCCTACTGGCGCCCCAAAGAAATTGAAATTTTTTAAAACTTGATTAATCCTAGCTTCCTTATCTTCTCTTGGAATGCCTAGCAATGAATACATTTCTTCTCCAAGCTGATATCGTGAAGTTCTATAAGGCTCTTTAAGATTCTTGGGATAAATTTCATACGCTGGATCTTCGGGCTCAATCCATTTGCTTTGAAAACTAAAGAAATCAGTAAGACTTTTATTATTAAGAACATAAATTCTCCATGGCTGAAGGTTTCCTCCAGATGGACTTCTAGATGCCTTCTCTAATAATTCTGCTATTAGTGAATTCGAGACAGGCGTCTCAAGAAAATCTCTAATAGATCGTCTTGCAAAAACAGCTTCTGAAACTTTCATATGTTTATCTTATCTTTACTTGAATTTTTTTTCAGCATCTCTGATAGGAACTTATTGCTATTAGAAAGATCTGCATATGAGCCAAAATCTTCAATACGACCATCTTTAAAAATACAAATTTTATTGAAGTATTTTAAAATAGAGGCTTTGTGCGTAATCGCAATTATTGTTTCAAACTCAGCCTTGGAAACATTTTGAAGTATTTTAGATTCTAGATTAAAGTCCATTGCGCTTGTTGCCTCATCCAACACAAGAATTTTTCTTTTCCTATATAAAGCTCTAGCCAGTCCAATTAATTGTTTTTGACCGCCTGATACTGTTTGTTGGTCATCTGATAACCTAGTTTCAAGACCGAGTGGAAGTTCATGAACAAGGGATTCAAGGCCAGCTAGAGATATTGCATGACTTAATCTAGATTCTTTATCATGAGCACTTTTATCTCCAAAAATAATATTTTCTTCGAGAGTTCCCTCTAAAAGATAAATTTTTTGCGGCACTAGGGAAAATAACTGTCGATACTTTAAAAAATCTGATTTGATTATTTGATGCCCATCAACTGATATCGAGCCAGAGATATCTGGTTTAAGAAAGCCAAGAAAAATATCAAGGAATGTAGATTTTCCAGATCCGCTAGGACCAATAATTGCTATGCGATCTTTTGGTAAAATATTAATATTGATAGAGTCTAAGGATAATTTTTCAGCACCTTTGTATTGAAAAGAAATCTTCTTAAGTGCTATTTCATTGTCAAAAGAGAAGGCTTTCTTAGGAATATCTTCTTTTTCATCCAAAGGGCTCTTCTCTAGTAGAGCAATAATATTCTGTAAATATGGATAACGAGAATTAATTTCGTGAGAAAAGTAAAAAATATTTTGAAAGGCGGGCAGTAGTTTCATAGCTGCAATTCCATAAACTGATAGAGTTAAGAAATATGATGTATTGTCCAAGCCAGTTGAAGCTGCAAATATTGCACTTACAATCAGTAAAATCAATAGAACTGAATCAATAATAAAGCGAGGAATATCTGCCAGCGCTGTATTAATTCCTTCAGCTTTTGCTAGGCCTATATTAGTCTCTTGAAAGTCTAGGAGAACATTTTGTTGATTGTTATAAAAAATAATTTCTTTAATTGACCCAAACATATTTCTTATGATTTTCATTGAATAGTCTACAAAATTAGATGCATTAGCTGCATTTTTTAAAACTGTTGATTTTAAACCAAAGAAAATTACCCCATATATTGGGCCAATCGTACCAATTAAGATTACAGTTATCAAAGGTTGATAAGCAAGTAAGGCGAGCATTATGATGGCTGATAGAATGCATCTGCTGATTAAGTGCATAGAGAAAATAATTATCCTTGCCACCTGATCTCCGTCATTTAAAACTCTAGAGGCACTTTCTGCAGGAGGGGATTGCAAGATACTTTCCCAATCAAGAGTTAAAAAATGATTAATTAATTTTAGTTTGACTCTACTGCCTATCATGTGACTGGTAATACTCTGGTGCCTCGTAGCAAGAATTGAGATTAACACGGTCACCAAAGAATAAAGAAGTATCACAGCATAAAAATAATATGATAACTGATCATTTGCCACATCAAAGTAGCCAACATAATCTTGAATTAATTTATATTCAAGGAGAGCAGGGCCAACACTTCCTAGATTAAGTACAAGAAATGATATTAGCCCAAGCCCAGTAACCTCTATAATAGAAACTATTAGAAGTAAAATGGACATTAAATAAACTTTTTTAATATCTGATTTTGACAGTAAAAAATTTAAAGAATTAAATACAAATTTCATATGCAAAAAGCAAACTGCACCCTATAATTTTTACTTCATAGCTCATAAATAAATTATTATTGATAATAAATTAATCAAAAATGAGTAAATTGATCGAATTAATATTAATTTTAACAGATAAAATGATCTTGGCACGTTCATAATAATCCTATGAAAGTATGCTTCGTTATTCGTAGGTTCGATTTTTTTGTTTCTCATCGACTTGATTTGGCATTTACGTAGGTAAAACTCATCAGGTTTCTATTATTACTGATTGTTTAAACGTATCTGAGGAAGAAGTTCAGAGAATTCAGGCTCTTTGGCATTCCATGAAATGAAGAGTTGCCTTAACGCTGCTTCGATACTTGTGCTGCCTTCGTACAGAGAAGGATTGCCTAAAATAGCATTGGAGGCAGCTGCATCTGGAATGCCTTTAATCATTACTGACACGACAGGTTCACGAGATTGTGTTCAGGAAGGTAGAAATGGTTTTCTTGTAAACCCTAAAAGTTCTAGGCATCTCATGAATGCCATGGAAACATTTATACTTGACAGCAATCTTGTTAGCAGCTTTGGAAAAAATTCTTTTTAACTAGTCAAAGAGCATTTTTCAATCGAATTAATTTCTGAAGAGTATTTGAAGCTAATTGAAGATTAAAATTTTTTTTAAAAACTTGGTTTAAACCTTTGAACCCAACAAATAAAAAATACTATTCCAAATAATCTTTCTGCATTAGCATGGATCCTCTCTTTAGTATTTAACAGAGCTAAAATTTCTTGATGATTAAAAATTAGTGGATCAGACTCCAATATTTTTTGCTGAAAATAATCATGCCAGTCTTTTTCTAATAAAAAGCTTCCTAATGGTATGGCAAACCCTTGCTTTCTATTTACATCAAATTCAACAGGAAGAACTTTTTTTGCTAGATGCCTTAAAATAATCTTTCTTTCATTTTTGTAGGCCTTTAAGTTAGAGGGGAGATCCAAAAAGGCAAACTCTAGAATTTCTTTATCTAAAAATGGAGCCCTGATTTCTAAAGAGTTAGCCATGCTGCAACGATCTACTTTGACCAACAAACATTCAGAGAGATAATTTTGAAAATCTGAGAATGTTGCTCTAGAAATATAGTCTTCAATATTAGAAATTTGATCGTTATATCCAAGGATCTTATGATCCGTATCTAATTTTGCGTAGTTAAAAATATTTTTTTGCTCGGATGCATTAAAAAATTCCTGCATATTTGGGTAACAATATCTAAAATCAGATGCAAATAATTCAATTGTTTTCCTGCCCTTAAATCCAAGCGGAAGCATAGATTCAGATAACAGATTAATTGTTTGTCTTATTGGCAATGGTAAAAAATGGGAGAACTTTCTCAGTTTCAGTAATTTATTGTAGTGTGGATAGCCGCCAAACACTTCATCCCCTCCATCTCCAGAAATCGCAACTTTAAAAGAAGAGGCTATAACTTTCGACAAAAGAAACGTTGGCATGACTGAATGATCAAACATCGGCTCATCAAAAAAATAGGTTAACTCCTCTAATATTTCTGGACTGATTGTTGAGGCTTCTAATTCATGATGGTTGGTAGAATACTTATCGGCAATAAACTTTGCATGTTCTGATTCATCAAATTTTTCATGATGAGAGAATCTCACAGTGAAGGTATTTAGTTTATCTCTATGCCTAGATGCAATTGAGGTAATAAGGCTAGAATCCACACCCCCGCTCAGCAAGATAGCCACTGGCACGTCAGCATTTAGTTGAGAACTTATTGATTGACTAAGCAACCCATCCAACCTTTTAACATAATTAGGCAGAGTATCTTGAGCTTGCTTCTTCATCTGAGCAATTCTGGAAGACATTTTCCAATAATCTCGAATATTGCTTTTTCTTGTTTCTAAATTAAAAGTTAAAACATGGCCTGATTTTAGTTTATGAATGTCTTTATATATTGATCTATCTCTGGGAACATGACCATGGCTAAATAGATGCTGGAAAGATTTCACATCAATTTTTTTTAACAATGGAGAAAAACTGAGCAGAGGCTTAATCTCAGAACTAAAATAAATCTCACCATCAAATATTGAGTAAAATAGAGGCTTTTCACCGCTTCTATCTCTTGCAAGAACAATTTGCTTCTTGTTCATATCAGTAATGGCCATAGCAAAAGAGCCAGTCAATCGATCTAAAATTTTTTCTCCCCACTTAGCGTAACCATGTAGGATTACTTCAGTGTCAGATTTAGATCTAAAATCGCACCCTAACAGAGCTAACTCATCTCTTAAAACTTGATAATTATAAATTTCACCATTGAAGATAATCTGAATTTTTTCAGATGAATCGCTCATAGGCTGAGCACCTTTTATTGAAAGATCAATAATCGCTAATCTTTTATGACCCATAGCAATCTTCAAATCTTTATTAAAAGAAATGCCAGTATGGTCCGGCCCTCTATGATTAAGCATCTCCAGAGCATCACTAAAAGTTTCCTGAGAGATGTTATTTTTATCTAAAGCAAATCCAAGTATTCCACACATTATTTATAACCAATAAAAATACTTTCGTTTGGATTAATTCCATGGAGTGTAATTAGCTCTATGCTCAAGAAATCATTTGGCTTGGATTCGTGCATTATAAATCCAGCTAGCTCTAACCTTTTTTTATAATCTTGCCCATACATCCTTCTCATATCCTTTTGACCATATGCACTTTCATATTGCTCAGGAGTGTTTAAATTTAAATTCTCATAGGTCTCATTTCTAATTCTGGAAATAGGAGCTTGAAGAATGGCAAGACCGTCTTTTTTTAACACTCTAAATAGCTCTTTGGTTGCAGATAGCTCATCTTCAATTTGCTCGATAACATGATTGCAAATAATTACATCGAAGAAATTAGATTCAAAAGATAAATTAGTAACATCTAACTCTAAATCACCCAAATCTTTATCTAAATCACCATTAAAGTAAGAGATATTTTTTTTGCTTTTAAAAAAAGAAGGAAATTCAGTATCCGAGGCAATATGCAATAGATTAATTGAACTATTTAATAGAGACTCATGTTTCAGAGTGAGAAAAAGATATAACAACCGAGAGCGGTCTGAAGACTCACATGAAAGACATGTTACATTTTGTCTATAGCCTGCAGCGTCAACTTGATACTTCACTAAGGCATTACTTTTTGAGCCTGCTGAAAGAAATTTAATAAATGAAGCATCGCATATAGGACATTTTTTTTGCTTTCCTAGTGAATAAATTACGTACCTTACATTTCTATAAATTGACTTTAGCAATCTAATCATAATAATCCTGAGTGCTCCGAGAGAATGTTTCTAAAAACTAAAGAGTGTTTTATTTTAAGTCCCATTTATCATATACGGAATAAGTAGAATTAGTATGCAGATGATGACTCTGCTCAGTATTTCTTATATTCACACCACTATCCTTGGACATTATCTCCTCAGCATAATTTAGATCATTTAATTCTAGAATTTTATTAATTTGAATATTTTGACCATACACTCCATGACCTTGTTTTTGTGAAACCCTGTAAAAAATTTCTCCATCTATTATGATTCCTCCATTTCTAGCATTTGCTGGATCTATAAATATAGGATTATTAACATGTGGTAGCCAAGGACCATTTAGTAGGTCATTCGAGGAAAAAATAAATAGCTCCGAGCAGTGATCGCTAAGATTACTAGGATTTAAATTTGTAAATAGCCACCATTTACCATCAGATTCCACAACCATAGAGTCAGCTGCCGAGACATCTTTAAGAATGATAGATTTTAACTTCCACTTATTTGGAAATGACTCACATTCATAAAGTCGCACATCTTTATTTTGACTAGACTCTGGAATTAAATATATATTGTTATTATTTTGAAATATGTATGGATAGGAAAGATGAAAATCTTCTTCAATGATGACACCTAACTCCTTTGGTAAAAAATTTCCAATTTCATATGCTGCAATTTTTCCCTTTTCATCTTTAAAATCAAATCTTTCAACAAATACTATGTTTCTCCCTTGGTGATTAAAAATAAACGGGTCTGCGAGATAACCATTCCTGGGATTTGGAAGAGACTCATGATTTTTAAAATCCAAATCAGTCCATTTGTCAGTTGAATAAAAGACTTTCCATACAATCTTTTGGCCAATAATTAATCGATACATTAGCAAGAATGAGGTAAAAATAACTTTTTTTAGATAACTGAGTTGATCTTTTAAAGAAGGCTCTTGCAAAACCTTGTTTAATGAATTTATTGACAGCCAATTTGCTTGAGTAGAAGTATCAGGTGTGTTCATACTTCCATTTAATAATTTTAGTAAATAATAATTTCTTCTTTCAAATATATTCGCTTGATTCGATAAAAAATATAATGAGGAGACAAATGATCCCTTCAGAAGAACTTCTAAAGACCCATCCTCTTTTTTTACTTTTATAATTGAGAATGATGAGCTAGATTTTGATTCTAAAAGTTCATCAAAGCCTATTAAAATATTTTTTGGACAAAAGTTAAGACCTTTGTAAAAAAAAATTAGATCGGTTCTTATAAATTTCTGTATTTCTTGGAAATCAAACCTGTAATCAAAGCTAATTAGAGAATTAAAATCACAATTTATTAGCTCGCTGCTCTTAGACAAAGGCATGCTATGAAGAACTATTTCTTTTAACAAAACCTTATTTTGAAGATTATATCGCTGTAAATGATTTGAGTAAGGTGAGAAATGCAATTTAATTCTCTCAAACAAATTAATGATTTTCCAACTCAATTTTCTAATGTTAAAGTTCTTTGAATCTGTTTTTTTTATTTCAATCAATCTGAGATCTATCAAGGGCTCAACAGAGCAAGCTTCAATAAAATCTAACTCGTGCTTAGAGACATCTAAAGAGCCTATGATTAAACCAATTCTTTTAACTTCTGAAGACCTAGAGTCCTTTACATCCATATATTTTTAATCCTGCCCATCATAGATGCAGCCTGAATTGCAAGTCTCCATTACCTCTATGTTATGTAAATTAGTAAGCATTGGTTTTAATTTTTGCCAAATCCATATTGCAATATTCTCACTAGTAGGATTCTCAAGTCCCTCAATCTCATTTAGATAGCTATGATCTAGAATTTTAATAATAGGCTTGCAGATAGACTTAATTTCTGAGAAATCCATAACCCATCCCACAGCATTAATTTCACCTTCAACATAGATTCTTACCTTGAAGCTATGGCCGTGAAGATTGAAACATTTATGATCTTGTGGCACTAAAGGAAGTTTATGAGCCGCCTCAAATGTAAAATCTTTAAAAATTTTCATTTTAATTCAATCCATACAGGGCAATGATCTGAGGGTTTTTCCATTGCCCTTGCTTCGTAGTCTATCCCAGTTTCTTGTATGGCGGGCACCAGATTTTTTGAAATCATAATATGGTCAATTCTTAAGCCTCTTTTTGGGGTGTCATCAAACATTCTCGAACGATAATCAAACCAGGAATAAATTGAATCCTCTTCTGGGTTTTGCTCTCTCCAAGAATCAGTAAATCCTAGATCTTTAATACTATTCCACATCTCAATTTCTTCTGGTAGAAAAGCAGTTTTTCCTTCTTTGAGCCATCTTTTTGCATTAATTGGACCTATGCCAATATCTAACGGAGAGGGCGCAACATTAAAATCACCCATGACAATTATATTATCCTCAGTCTTTTGGATCTTCTTAATTTGCTTTTTAAGATCAGAGTAGTACTTTATTTTTTTTGGAAATTTTGTTTCATGAGCTCTATTTTCACCTTGTGGGAAGTACCCATTCATAATAGTAATACTTTTTTTACCCCACTTAAATTTTGCTTGAATAAATCTCTTTTGATCTTCCACAGTATCTTTTGTAAAACC
>ENA-ORXF01000335-ORXF01000335.1-marine-metagenome-genome-assembly--contig:-NODE-335-length-35567-cov-4.435587_pt1 | contig 35567 bp, 41 predicted proteins | sample MGYA00237864_ERZ511476 | MGnify/ENA primary metagenome ERZ511476 (study PRJEB26306, sample SAMN06343908) | marine metagenome | isolation source: coastal waters | place: Atlantic Ocean: West Antarctic...
TATCTCCAGAACAGTTTAGAAAATCTTATGAAAATATTTTTAATGGTAAGAAAGAATGGAAAGATATAAGTATTACAGAAAATGATCAATATGAATGGGATGATTCAACATATATTGCTAACCCTCCGTATTTTGAAAACATGTCGGATGATGATCTAGTGCTTAATGAGATTAAATCTGCTCATGTGCTTGCTTACCTGGGAGATTCTGTAACTACAGATCATATATCTCCAGCAGGGAATATTAAGGAAGATAGTCCAGCTGGCAAATATTTAATGAGTAAAAATGTTAAACCAAGTGATTTTAATTCCTATGGGTCAAGAAGAGGAAATCATCATGTCATGATGAGAGGGACTTTTGCTAATATTAGATTAAAAAATAAACTTGTACCGCATATTGAAGGTGGCTTTACAATGCATATTCCATCAAAAAAAGAAATGACAATATTTGATGCCGCTATGGAATACAAAAAAAGCTCTATCCCAACAATAATAATTGCAGGGAAAGAGTATGGTAGTGGTTCATCAAGAGATTGGGCTGCAAAAGGACCTAAACTTCAAGGTGTAACTGCTGTTCTAGCTGAGAGTTTTGAAAGAATACACAGATCAAACCTCGTTGGGATGGGCATCCTTCCTTTGCAGTTTAAAGACGGGGAAAATGCTGAAACATATGGTTTAGACGGAACAGAAGCATTTACGATTAGCGGAATAAAAAGTGGTGAAGCAAAAACTGTGAATATAGAAGCAGACAAAGGTACAGAAAAAATATCTTTTGGGGTTAATGTGCGAATAGACACACCACAAGAAATTAAATACTTTAAGAGCGGTGGAATTTTACAGTATGTCTTAAAGCAGATAGCTTCTTAACAACTACTTTATACCGCCCTTTGTTAGCGCTAAAGGATTCAATATTTTTTTCAGGTCTTTCTCTGATAAATTAGTTTCTTTTAGCGCTACATCTAGAATCGGCATACCTAATTTATATGCTTTCTTAGCTATATATGCGCCCTTTTCATACCCAATAATTCTATTTAAAGCAGTTACTAATATAGGATTTGAGTTTACAGACTTCTCAATCGCAGACTTGTTCACTTCAAAATTAATTATGCATTTCTTAGAAAGGCTAACAGCGGTGTTAGAAATTATATTTGTGCTTTGAACAATATTATAAGCGATTATTGGTAAAGTTACATTAAGTTGGAAATTCCCTGACTGACCACAAATCATAATTGTGGTGTCATTACCAATTACCTGAGAGCAAGCCATTATAGAAGACTCCGGTATAACTGGGTTAACTTTTCCCGGCATAATACTACTACCAGGCTGAAGAGCTGGTAGAGTAATATCTGAAATACCAGCTCCTGGACCAGAATTCATCCACCTTAGATCGTTAGAAATCTTGATTAAAGAAACAGCTATTGATTTAAGATGAGAGCTATATAATACAACATCATCTTGAGAACTTAGCCCCTCAAATTTATTTTTTTTATCTGTGTATTTTAATTTATTGCCAGTATTCAGTGCTACCAAAAATTCCTTAGTGAATAGTTTATGAGCGTTAATACCAGTGCCTACAGCAGTCCCACCAATAGGAAGTCTTTTTAATCTTTGAAGGCAATTTTTTAAACTTGATATATTATCTTCAATTTGAGCTTGCCAACCTGACAATTCTTGTCCAAAAGTTATTGGCATGGCATCCATTAAATGCGTTCTTCCAGTTTTAACAACTTTATTAAGTTTTTTTGATTTAGCGCCTATATCCTTTGAGAGCACTCCTAAAGATGGTAATAATTTAGTCGTGGCCAGACTGTATGCGCAATGACTTATAGCAGTTGGTATAACGTCATTAGAACTTTGGGACATATTTACGTGGTCATTAGGATGAACAATTATATTAAATTTACTTTTCGAAATATTTGAAATTACTTCGTTGATATTCATATTAGTGCTAGTACCAGAGCCAGTTTGAAATACATCTATTGGAAAATTTTCTGCGTCATAAGATGCTATTAAGAAATCTGCGCTTTTAGTGATAGCAGTGGATATTTTTTTATTCAACAAGCCTAGTTTATAATTCGCTTTTGCGGCAGCTATTTTAATAAGTAGCGTACTAATTATAAACTCTTTTGGCATAACGAGATCACTGATAACAAAATTATCAACAGCTCTTTGGGTTTGTGGACCATATAAAGCATTTTTAGGTATTTTGACATCACCCATGCTGTCGCTTTCTATTCTGTAATTAACTTTAGTTTTCTTCATATTGAATTATCTCTTATTTAACATTAATCATATAATTATAGTATAATCTAAGCGTATATTACTACAGCAATCTTAAGAAATGACAAATATAAATAATGATTTAAGCTTAAAATCAATATCACCAGTAGATGGTCGATATTCATCTCAAATAGAACAAGAACTAAAAGATATTAATAGTGAGTATGGTTTAATAAAAAAAAGACTACATGTTGAGATAACGTGGTTTATTTTTCTAACTAATCTTCCCTTAATAAAGAAAAAATTTAACTTAAGTAAAAACGACAAACAATACCTATTAAGTTTAATTAAGAATTTCACGCTAAAAGATGCCGTAGAAATTAAAAATATTGAAAAAACAACAAACCATGATGTTAAATCAATAGAATATTTTTTAAAAAATAAATTTGATAAAAGAAAGACGTTGAAAAGCAAGAAAGAATTAATACATTTTTGCGCTACCTCAGAAGATATAAATAACATTTCATATGCATTAATGTACAAAGAGACAAGAGTAATACTATTAAATAAACTAAAAGAATTACAAGTCATAATTAATAAATATGAAATAAAATATGCTGATACACCAATGCTTTCAAGAACACATGGACAAAAAGCTACACCAACAACTTTTGGGAAAGAGCTAAAAGTATTCTCTTCTAGAATAAATAAACAGTCTAAATTCATGATGAAGAGAGAAGTTTTTGCAAAAATGAATGGTGCAGTTGGGAATTACAATGCACATCATTTTGTATTACCTGAGATTAAATGGGACATTGAAACTAAAAAGTATTTAAAAAGCTTGGATTTAAGTCAAAATGAATATACAACTCAAATTGAAAATCATGATTGGTTATCAGAATCACTAAATGATATTAATATGATATCAAACATACTTTTAGATTTTTCTAAAGATATATGGATGTATATAATGCTTGACTATATTAAACAGAAAAATATTAAGTCTGAAGTTGGTTCATCAACTATGCCTCACAAAGTAAATCCTATAAATTTTGAAAATGCTGAAGGTAATTTAGAAATCACCTCTGCGCTTGCTCAATCAATCGGGAAAAAACTCCTATCATCCAGACTTCAAAGAGACCTTACAGACTCTACAGTCTTAAGAAATCTAGGTGTTATATACGCACATTTTTATATCTCTATACAATCTTTAATTAAAGGAATGAATAAGATAGATATTAATCTTGATAAAATTAATGACGAAATTAACGAGAGCTGGGAAATTCTTGCTGAGCCTATCCAGACAATCATGAGATATTATAATATAGAAAATAGTTACGATATTATTAAAAATGCTACGAGAGGAAAAAGCATAGATGAAAAAACAATAAAAATTATAATAAATAATTGTGATTTAGATAAAAGCGTAAAATTAAAATTATTAAAATTAAGGCCAAGAGAATATATTGGCTTGGCAAGAAAATTAACTCTTAAGAAAAATAGATAATGAATTACTACAGCACAAGAAATTCAAAACTAGATAAAAAATTCGATGAAATTATCATTGAAGGACTTGCTTCAGATGGAGGGTTATATATGCCGAAGTTATTTCCTAAAATTAATATTAACGAACTTCAGAATAATGAAAATATTACTTATCCTGAGTTAGCATCAAGAATTATTAGTTTGTATGTTGGAGACACTATTGCTCTTAAAGAATTAGAAGGAATTGCTCAAAATACATATAAGAAATTTTCACATGATAAAGTTGCTCCACTGTTAAATATAGATGGAAATAAATATATACTAGAGTTATTTCATGGTCCAACTTATGCATTTAAAGATTACCCTCTTCAGATGCTAGGTAATTTATTCCAGTATTATCTAAAAAAGAAAAAGAAAAATATAACGGTAATTGGTGCTACATCCGGGGATACTGGATCTGCTGCAATAGATGCTTGCAAGGACAAAGATAATATAAATATTTTTATTCTTCATCCAAAAAACAAGACATCGGATATACAAAGAAAACAAATGACATCTATTAAATCAAAAAATGTATTCAATATAGCTATAAATGGTACGTTTGATGATTGTCAAAATATTGTTAAAAAATTATTTGTTTCGGAGAGTTTGAAAAGTGTAACTACCCTTTCAGCAGTTAATTCTATAAATTGGGCAAGGATTATCTCCCAGTCTGTTTATTTTTTTTGGGCATACTTACAAGCGAAGCAATATGATAAGAAAATTAATTTTATAATTCCTACTGGTAATTTTGGAAATGTTTATGCCGCCCATACTGCAGGAAAAATGGGGCTACCTATTAACAAGATATATGTAGCGACTAATTCTAATGATATAATGCATAGGACTATATCTAATGGCGATATGTCTCTTAAAGATGTAAAGAGCACTATCAGCCCAAGCATGGATATACAGATATCTAGTAATTTTGAGAGACAATTATTTGAATCACTAGAATATAATTCTGATGAGTTATCGAATTTAATGAAATCATTTATTAAAAATAAAGGGTATGATGTCAAAGGTAAAATACATGATAATCTTAAACTTTACTACAAGTCTAAAGGCGTTGATGACGAGCTCACTTCACTAACTATAAAACAATTTTATGATACCTATAAATATATCTCTGACCCTCATACAGCAACGAGTTTAAATATTCTGAAAGAACTTAGAAATGATGATACTAATGTAGCTTTGGCATGCGCACATCCAGCGAAGTTCCCAGACGCTATAAAAAATTCTATAGGTAAATATCCTGATCAGCCTGAACCATTAAAAAAGATTATGGGGGAAGAAGAAAAATACATTAATTTAGACAATGATTCTGAGCTCGTTAAAAACTATATCCTAAAAAATATTTCATAAACGAGGTTATGAGTCTAACTCTTCTATTCTAATTTTAACTATTTTCCCTTTAACAACATCTAGCTTCTCAATATCTATCAATGCATCAAAAATATTTTTTTCTATTACTGAGTGAGTAACTAGGACTATTGGTACAAATTTATCATTTATTAAATCTTCTTTTTGTAAAATTGACTCAATACTAATAGATTTACTACCAAATATTTTTGTAATTTCTGCTAATACACCAGGCCTGTTAGTTACCCTAATTCTTAAATAGTATCTTGACTCAACTTCTTTAATATTTAATATATTTTGCTCTTTAAGATCATCTGCTTGATACCCTAATAAAGGAACACTTGCATTTGATTTGAAAATTATTTTTCTTGATATATCAATTATATCTGACACAACAGATGATGCCGTAGCTAAACTTCCAGCACCTGCCCCATAGTATAGCGTAGGGCCAGCAGCATCTGAAGACACTACTACTGCGTTTTTTACACCATCAACATTAGCTAATAATCTTGACTTGGGTATTAAACATGGATGCACTCTAAGCTCTATACCGTCTGCGTTTTTTCTTCCAATAGCTAAATGCTTAATAGCGTACCCTAATTCTTTAGCATAATTTAAGTCCACTAACTCAATATCTTCAATACCTTCAACATAGATAGAGTTAAAATTTAAAGGAATTCCAAAAGATATAGAGGACAATATTGTTAATTTATGTGCTGCATCTATACCACCAACATCAAATGCTGGATCAGCTTCAGCATAACCGAGTGCCTGAGCTTCCTTTAAGACTTCACTAAAACTTTTTTTTGATTTTAGCATCTCAGTAAGAATATAATTTGTTGTGCCATTTATGATTCCTGCAACCCAATGAATTATATTTGCATTTAATGACTCTCTTATGACTTTAATTATCGGGACTGCCCCGGCGACAGATGCCTCATAGGCGACATCACATTTATTATTTTCAGCAGCTTTGGAGATTTCATTACCATGTAAAGCTATTAGCGCTTTATTAGCTGTAACAACATGTATTTTATTCTCTAAAGCTTTTAATACTATATCTTTAGCTAGAGACTCGCCCCCTATTAACTCAACTATAACGTCAATATCCTCTAACTTAATCATCTCTAACGGGTCGCTATAAAATTTTAGACCACTTATATTGCAATCTCTTTTCTTATTTTTATTAGCAGCCGATATGCAGGTTATATCTATGGAAATACCAGACCTTTTTAGAATCTCTTCTTTATTTTTTTCCAATAAATTTATAACTCCGCTACCAACTGTACCCAAGCCAACTACACCGATTTTTATTTTATTTTTATTCATATTTTTTAATTATATAATATTTTTTAAGCTTCTTACAGCCTGTCTTGTCCTTTGTTCGTTTTCTATCAAACTAAATCTTACAAAATCATCTCCGTGTTTTCCAAAACCTATGCCTGGAGATACAGCAACTTTTGTTTCATTTAGTAAAATTTTACTAAACTCTAGAGAACCTAAATTTTTATATTTTTCTGGAATTTCCGCCCAAACAAACATTGTTGCTTTTGGAGGGGTCACAGACCACCCGATGTCATTTAATCCTTTACACAGAACATCTCTTCTACTTTTATACATCAATCTTATGTTCTCGACACAATCCTGAGGGCCCTCAAGAGCAGCTATAGCTCCTACTTGTAATGGTGTATAAGTACCATAATCCATATAAGATTTTATTCTTGATAAAGCATTTACTAGCTTTTTATTACCACACATAAAACCAATTCTCCAGCCAGGCATGTTATAAGATTTTGACAATGTATAAAATTCTACTGCTATATCTTTTGCTCCCTGGACTTGTAAAACCGAAGGAGCTTTGTAACCATCAAAAACAATTTCAGCATAGGCTATATCGTGGACCAAATAGATACTATATTTTTTTGCAATCCTAACTAGTTCTTTTAAAAAATTTAAATCTACACATTTTGTAGTTGGGTTTGATGGAAAATTTGCAATAATCATTTTTGGTGTTGGCCAGGAATTATTTATTGCTTCGTCGAGGGATCTGAAGAACTCATCATCATCGCTCTCGACTTTTATATAAATAATCTCAGCTCCGGCTATTACAGCTCCGTAAGGATGAATTGGATATGAAGGACTAGGGACAATTACAGAGTCTCCTTGATTTAAAGTAGCTAAAGCAAGATGCGCAAGACCTTCTTTGGAGCCTATAGTAACAATAGCTTCCTCTTCCGGATCTATCGATACATTATATTTATTCTCATACCATTTGGAGATAGCTTGTCTTAACCGAGGAATACCCTTAGAAGACGAATACCTATGAACACTATCTTCATTGGCACACTCTTGCATTTTACGAATTATATGCTCAGGAGTCTTTTGGTCTGGATTTCCCATGCCAAAATCTATCACATCATCTCCATTTTTTCTTGCCTCAACCTTAAGTTCATTAACAATGTTAAATATATAAGGTGGGAGCCTGTTTATTCTATAAAATTCTTCTGACATTTGAAATGTAATTAATTAAAATTTATTATATGTTATATTAATGAAATGGAATTTAATGAACAAATTTTAGAAAAAAACTCTAATATTATTAAATCTTACACAACATCATCTATAACCGTGTTAGATAAAGAGTACAACTACAATATAATAGTTCCTCCTGTAAAAACTATAATCAAATGCGATAAAAAAATTAATAATATCTCGAAAGATTTTATTGCAAAACAACTTATTAATAGCGCAGATTTAGTAATTATTGCTATAGATAATACATGCTGGATCAGCAAAACACCAATTATATTGGAATTAAACAAATTAAATATAGGTGTGGAGGTAATGAGCGTTAGTTCTGCATGTAGTAGTCACAATATACTGGTTTCTGAACAAAGAGACTTTCTCACTTTTTTTCTTTTTAACTAATTATGGTAAGTATTTTTCTGGATCAACAGATTTACCATTCTTTCTAATCTGAAAATGCAAAATTGGTTTGATCGAATCTGTATCACCAAGGATTGCTATTACTTGCCCTTTTTTCACCAAACCCTTTTCATTGACTAAAATTTCTCTTGTATGCGCATAAGCAGTTAAAAAATTATCATTATGCTTAATGATAATTAAATTACCATAACCTTTTATTCCGTTTCCAGTGTAGACAACAAGACCATCAGAAGCAGAATAAATTTCATCACCTATTTTTCCAGATATATCTATACCTTTCTTACCAATATCACTGTATGAAAATTCTTTTGAGGTTTTTCCATCATGAGGTCTTATCCATTTTATGTTACTGGAGAACTTTACAGGTGAACTTTTTACTGCATTATTAGCTCTATACTTCTTTGCCCTAATAAGAATCTGATCACCTGTGGAGATTTTATAAGGTTTCTTAATATCATTCCATTTAGCGATATCTTTATAATTAACTTCGTATAATAAGGAAATTGAAAAAAGTGAGTCGCCCTGCTTTACAATATAAACATCGCCAGATTCTTCTCCTATTTTTGACTTTAAACCATAAGAAAAATAAAGCTTTTCTTGTCTTGGTTTTTTCTCTGGAAATAAGTCTTTTTGCATATGTCTGTGTATTTTTGTGCATGCTGAACTAAATACAGTTAGAGCTATTAATGCAATTAATAAGATTTTTTTTTTATTCAGCATAATTATGTAAAATATTTATTATAAATAAGGAATAATAAGAATATCGTTACTACTAGACCAATATATTCAAAGTATTTTCTCATTCTATTTGCTAAGCTGATACCGAAATAATGAAATATTGAGGCTACAAGGAAAAATCTTAGACCTCTTCCTATAATCGAGGCTATTATAAAAGGTATTATTGCTAAAGACATATAGCCAGCTGTAAGTGTTGCAACCTTAAATGGTAAAGGCGTGAATCCTGCTATAATAATTACCCAGACACCATGCTCTAAAAAAATATTTTTAACATTCATAAAATTATCCTCATCAATAAAAGAACTTAAGAATGCTATGTCATACAAATAAGACCCTATGAAATAACCAACAAGGCCTCCGCAAACAGAAAAAAGAGTTGTGTTTAATGCTAGTCTAAACCAATTATATTTTTTTGTTAATGCTATAGGCGCTAATAGAGCGTCGGGAGGAATAGGAAAGATAAATGCTTCAATAAAACTTAGGCCATATAAATACTTTAGAGCGTTATTTTTATTAGCTAGTACAATTGCATAATCATACATTCTGGTAAATGTAATCTTTGATAGAGATATTTTCACGAGACAACTCCTGCTAATAAAGGAACAAAATTTACAATCCCATGTATTTTTTCATTACAACCATCTTTTGTTTTAATAATAGATTTTAAATACTGCTTACCCTTATTTTCTACAGGAGATATTAAAATACCATTATCATAAGACAATTGCTCAATAAGTTTTTCTGGTATATCTATAGCTCCCGCTGTAATTATAATGGCATCAAATGGAGATTTTTGTGACCACCCTTCATTTCCGTCAGAAAATTTAGTATAAATATTCTTAAATCCTACTTTTCTAAAAATATTTTTTGATTTGTTATGAAGGTATTCGATTCTCTCGATAGTATAAACTTTTTCTACAAGCTGAGATAATACTGCTGCCTGGTAACCAGACCCAGTACCAATTTCCAGAATTCTTTTTGGATTTTTTTCCATTAAAATTTCAGTCATTTTTGCGACTATCAAAGGATGAGAAATAGTTTGTGATTTGCCGATTGGTAAGGCTGTATTATCGTAAGCTTTACTTGATATGGCCTCATCTACAAATAAATGTCTAGGTACAAGCCTCATTACATCTAAAACTTTTTTATTAGTAATGCCTTCTTTCTCTAGGTAAGACACAAGCTTTAATCTTGAGGAGTCTGAAGTCATTCCTGTTCCAGAGAATTTTTTAAAGTCTAGACTCATATATTATTTATCTTCTTTAGGGTGTTGCAATCAGTTAAATCATACAATATAGGAGAGATTGATATATTACTTTCTCTAATAGCAAAAAAATCTGTGCCTGGAGAATTATCTTTTGGAGGTCCAGCAGCACCAATTTTATATGAATCATCATTAATCTTTTGTGCTGGTATTGGAGTATCTCTTGTCCCTAATTTCGTATACTCAACTTTAGAGCTTGATTGATGACAATCAGGAATATTAATATTTAAAAGTGTATTCTTCGCAATGCTTTTCTTAAGTATTATTCTCTCTACAAGATCAGAGCTAATTACAGCGGCTTCTTCTATGGAAATTATTTCATGAGATACTAGTGATATTGCTATGGGCGACATTTCTAAGTGCCTCCCTTCTAATGCTGCAGCTACAGTACCAGAGTATATTACGTCATCACCTAAATTTGCACCAAGATTTATGCCTGCAACAACCATATCAACTTTATCTTTTATAAGACATGAAAGTGCAATATGCACGCTATCAGCAGGCGTTCCGTCTATAACATAGTGATTTTTCTGGATATTATCTACTTTAATATTTCTACGAACAGATAAAGCGCTACTGCCAGCACTATGATTAACAGCAGGCGCTGCTACATAAACATCATGTTTTTTTTCTAATTCTTTTATTAATGCTTGTATACCACTAGCAAAATAACCGTCATCGTTGGACAATAATATTTTCATATGTGATGATTATACTTAAATTATCATTCAGACCAAGAAATATGATAGAAAATAATATTATTGCAAACTGTAAGCCCGGTTTTCAGAAAAAAAAGTTTCAGAAACTCAAAAAAGGCGAGATTCCAATCACTTTTCAGATCGATCTTCATGGAAAGACGCTAATAGAGGCTGAGAATTACTTGGATGTAGTATTGCCCAAATGTCAAATAGATGGTGATCTAGTAGGTATAATAATACATGGGAAAGGCTATAACTCCGGTGAAGGCGGTCCAAAGTTAAAAAGTTTTGTAGCGCAATATTTAGATTACAATCCTCATATACTTGCGTATCATTCAACAATACAAAGGGATGGCGGAACAGGTGCTGTCTATATATTACTAAAAAATATCAACTAAAATTAAATATGAAAAAGAAAATTTATACCTGCATGGACGACTATGATCCAAACTCAATTCTGATAGATGATGCTATAAAAGAAATTAATAAAATATCAAAGAAGATCAATTCATTTGAATACGTGAACCTAATAGATTCACATAATAGAACAGTATATGAAAATATAAAATCAAAACTAAAAGTCCCAAACTATAATAATTCTGCGATGGATGGTTATGCGCTAAATATAAAGGATACAAAAAAAAATAATATTTTTAAAGTAGTTGGAATATCATTAGCTGGCACGCCCTTCAAAAGAACAGTTAAGAAAAATGAGTGTGTGAAAATAATGACTGGGTCAGTAATTCCTAAAAATTGTAATATTGTAATTATGAAAGAAGAGACTGAATTAAAAAAAATGGATGTAGTAATACTTACGAAAAATATAAGGATTAATCAAAACATTAGATTTGCAGGTGAGGATATAAAACCCAACATTGTAATAATCAAAAAGAACCATATAATTAATTCCTCGTCTATGGGTTTATTAGCCTCACAAGGAATAAATAAAATAAAGGTTTTTAAGAAACCTAGAGTTTCTTTTTTTACTTCAGGTGATGAGGTTGTTCCGATTAATAAAAAATTACCCTATGGTAAAGTTCATGATAGTAATAGATTTACACTAGTAGGAATGCTTTCTAAATATAATGTTAATGTTATTGATCTAGGCCATGCAAAAGATAATGTTAAAGACATTAAGAAAAAATTCAGTGATGCTATAAAAAAATCTGATATTGTAATTTCTACTGGTGGGGTTTCAGTTGGTGATGCTGACTATATAAAAGATGTTGTGAAATCGCTTGGAGATATTAATTTTTGGAAGGTTGCTGTAAAGCCTGGTCGCCCCCTTGCATTTGGTAAAATTAAAGACACTATTTTTTTTGGATTGCCCGGTAATCCAGTTTCCGTAATGATAACTTTTCTGTTGTTTGTACTACCATCTATTCATATGATGTCTAGGAGAACACATAAAATTCGTACAGAAAATGCCATCTTGGAATCAGACTTAAGAAAACGTCAAGGTAGAGCAGAATTTCAGAGAGGCATATCTAGAGAGAAAGATGGCAAGATTTTTGTTAAATCAGTTGGAGAGCAAGGTTCTGGAATTTTAAGCTCTATGAATAATGCTAATTGTTTAATTTACCTCCCCGTAGAGCAAGGGTCTTTAAAAGCCAAGGATTTAATTAAAATTATAAAATTTAAGGACTACATTTAAGTGTTTTTCTCTACCCAGGCACTTTTATCATCTGAAAAATATTCTTTTTTCCAAAATGGCGCATTATGTTTTAAGTCCTCTAAAATGTGTTTTACTGCCCCTATTGACTCTTTTCTATGCTTAGACCAACAGGCCACAATGACAAGGCATTGTTCTGGAAAAACATTTCCAACACGGTGAGCAATAAATACTTCGTGAAGCTTAAAAGTATTAATTACGGATTCTCTTAAGCTATTTAAATACTTTTCTGTCATTTCTGGGTAATAGTCTAGGCTCATAGATGCAACGTCTGATCTTATGCTATTTGTCTTTCTCATGTAGCCTATAAATATATTTTGACCACCTGATAGCGCTAAATCACAATGCAGTTTTTCATAGTCACTTAACATAACATATGGTTCTAAAAGATCATGAGTGAGTATTACAGAATTCATAATTTATATAATAGTATTGTTTATTGTATATTTCATTAATAAATAATATTATCACCTTATGGAAGATAAAATTACATTAAATATTGCTGTATTAACAATATCAGACACTAGGACGCAAGAAACAGATAAATCTGGAAATTTACTTGTTAAATTAATACAAGATACTGGTCATCAAGTAGTTGAGCATTTAATAACCAAAGATAATATCTACTCCATTAGAAGAATTATCTCTAAGTGGATTGATACAAAGTCAATTAATGCTGTTATAACCACTGGGGGAACTGGAGTGACTGGTAGGGATGGAACACCTGAAGCTGTAGAGGTATTACTCGATAAGAAAATTGATGGTTTTGGTGAAATTTTTAGATACTTATCATATAAAAAAATTAAGACATCAACAGTGCAATCTAGGGCTTTGGCAGGTGTTGCAAACTCAACATATATATTTTGCTTACCAGGATCACCTGGCGCATGCAAAGATGCATGGACAGACATTATTCAGCATCAGTTGGACTCAAATAATAAGCCATGTAATTTAGTTGAATTAATTCCAAGACTTAAAGATTAGCCGCCAATATAAGACATCTCGGCTTTTTTTATAACCTTATATTCACCATTATTGACCCTGTTTTCAGAATATTTATCATCACGGTTTTCCCATATTTTGACAAAATTATCTCTAATAGTATCGTCTGAATCAGAAGACCTAAGCATATCTTTAATATTATGGGGTTTATCACCAAATAGACATGTAAATAATTTACCTTCAGCCGTAAGTCTAACTCTCGAACAATCTCCACAGAATGGATTTGAAATAGAACTAATCACACCAAACTCCCCGCCTGAGTAAGACCATCGTTTTGCAACTTCGCTAGAATAGTTTTTTTCTAAAGGTTTTATATGATATTTTTCAGAGATAGCTTTTAAAATATCTTCCAGAGATATTACATCTGCTAGGTTCCACGAATTAACATTACCAACATCCATAAACTCTATAAATCTAATAATGCAGTTAGTGTCTTTGAAATTTTCAAGCATTGGTATAACGTCTATATCATTAACTCCTTTCTTGACTACCATGTTAATTTTTATGTTACTAAAACCAGCATCTTTAGCATTATTAATTCCTTGTAAAACATCGGATGGAGAATGAAGACTACCGCTAATTTCTTTAAATCTTTTTGGATCAAGCGTATCTAAACTAATAGTTAGTCTATCTAGACCAGAATCTCTTAAAAGCTGCGCTTTCTTTTTTGATAATAAGACGCCATTTGTTGTCAAACTAATGTCAGTTATACCATCAATACTTTTCAGGCTGCTTATCAACAAATGAATATTATTTCTTAGTAATGGCTCTCCACCAGTTAGACGTACTTTTTTAACCCCTAGCTCAGCTAACACTCCTACCAACCTAACAATTTCTTCAAAACTAAGTATTTCTGTCTTTCTAAAAAATTTATAATCCGAGTTATATATTTCTTTGGGCATACAATAAGTACACCTAAAATTACACTTGTCTGTAACAGATATCCTTATATCTCTAAGTTTTCGTGAAAATTTGTCTGTTATATTCATATTGGATTTTAAATTGTAGAGCTATTGAATACTAAGTAAATTCATTGGTGGAGCTAGGCGGAGTCGAACCGCCGACCCTTTGCATGCCATGCAAATGCTCTACCAGCTGAGCTATAGCCCCAATTTTTAAAATCTTAGGCTAAAGCAGCTACAAGTCAAGTATTACAATGTTATAATAACATTTATTAAATAACGATGTTAGGATTTTGAATACGTGAAAAAGATTATTAAAAGAATATATTTGGTCTTGATGGTATTAATAGCTACACCAGCAATATCCGATGGTGGTATATGGAGCGGTATATTTGATATAAATGGTCATGGGGCATATGATTTTACAGGTCTTATTAATGATAATCAGGCAACAGCATATACAAAAAAAGCAAAAGTTGTTTATAGTGGCACAATAAATAAAGAAAAAAAAATGTTTGAATGGAATTTACTAATGTTTCTAAAAAATGGGTCATATTTTGGTAAAGCTAATATCAAAGGGAAAATTATAAATAATAATATTATGAGCGGCAGCTGGGTAACAAGCCCTGCAAAAGATTACGGAAACATATATTTAGTTAAATTAGATGAGAAAGAAGTTTTAGATGTCGGAGAAATAATAAATAAAACATGGGAAACAGTTAACTCTAAAACTAGTCATACATTAAGAATTAAAGATAATAAAATCCTAGGGAGAGATGAAAATAATTGCAATTATTATGGAATCATAAATGGAATAAGTAAAAAAATATATAATGTTAAAATAGAGATTGCGTCTTGCGGGATGTCTGATGGAATTTATGAAGGAATGGCTCATATAGCCATTAAAAATAATATTAAAAAATTAACCATTACAGCTACAAATAAAAATTTTAGTTTGTTTTTAAACCTTAACTAGTATTTTTTTGAGATAAATATACTCCGGAAATAACTAGTGATAAAGAAATTATAGAGTAGATGCTAATATCCTCACTTAAAAATATCACGCCTATAAAAAAAGCAAAAATTGGTATTGGATAATTTACAAGACTTAAAAAATTTGGTCCATAATCATGAATAATTTTATAATACAAAACCGTGGCAATAGCAGTTGAAAAAATTGCCATAATAGATAAAGAAATGACTGAGCTAAGAGATATAGTTTCACTATAATATTTTCCGTCACCAAATAACAACAAGCCAACTAATAATTGTACTGAAGAAATAATCATTACTGATGCTGATAAGGGAATAGGATTAATGTTACTTATTTTCTTAACCAATAAAGCATTTAAAGCGTAAAAGAAAGCTCCTAAGATAACTGCAATTTTAGCTGTCAAATCATCAAAAACATTAGTGCTTTGCTCGTTATCAAAAAAAAGTATTGTTAAGCCTATAAAACCCAAGAAAAAACCAATAGATTTATAGATATTTAGAGACTCGTATCTAAAATAAAAATGCGAACCTATAATTGTAAAAATAGGCATAAACCCTATTAAAACACCTGTTTGACTACTATTTATAGTAATTTGAGCCCAGCTAATAAGAAAAAATGGCAGAGATGTTCCTGACATACCTAAAATAAATAATAATATAAAATTTTTTTTTACAAAATTAAAACTAAACGCATTATACAAAGCATAAATATATAACAAAATAGCTGCAATGCTAACCCTAGAAAATGCAATAAAAATAGGAGAAAATGATTTTAGGGATATTTCTATAAGTAAAAAAGCGCTTCCAAAAAGTATTACTAGTAACGAAAAATAAAACCATTTAAAGAAAAAAACACTAAATAACATAGCTAATGAAGTATAGAGAAATACCTGAGTATAAGGCTGCTAGAATATCATCGAACATCACTCCAAAACTATTTTTCATATTCTTGTCTACTAAGTTTATAGGGAAAGGTTTGAATATATCAAAAAATCTAAACAAAACGAATCCTATTAAAATATTTTGAATAGTTGCATCAAAGAAAATCATAAACGATAAATAACCTATTATTTCATCTATGACGATTGACTTATCATCCACCTCTTTAAACATAAATTTAGTATAAGAATAATTTAAGGAAATTATTGAAATATAAAAAATTACCAACAAAAATGCTATATTTAAAAATAAGTTATTTGTTAGTAAATAATAATAAATTGGGATCGCTACTAGAGTTCCAAAAGTTCCCGGCATATATTTTATTTTTCCAAAATACAAACCTGTTAATAAAAAATCTATAAATTTATTTATCATTATTAAAGTGCTCAAACTTTTTTTCTGCATCTATATTTATTATTTTTCTTTCGGAGTGGAATGTAATTTTTTTAGTATCATTTAAAAAACCAATCTCATATATATTTAAATTTATACTTTCACACATTTTTTTTAATATTAAAGAACTATTTTCATTGACTGTAAATAGTAACTCATAATCCTCACCATAACTCAATATATCTTCCCACACTATAATTCCTTCACCGAGTAAATCTCTTACTTTATTATCTACCACAATATCATCAATTTTTATTCTAGCTCCTAGATTACTTTTTTTTGTTATCAAGCTAATAGACTTAAGTAACCCATCAGACATATCTGTACAACTGTTAGCATAATCAGGCAATAAAACACCAAGCTTGTTTCTCAACTCCGGCATATTATACAATTTATTTCTTTTTGCCAGAAGACTATTGCCTACTGGTCCTGATATAAATATTTTGTCACCACTTTTAGCATCAGATGTTTTCATGAAGTTATTGCTATTTGAGTAACCAATTAAAGTCATTGTTAATGACGTGTGTCCGTATGTTGTATCACCACCTAAAACTGTAACAGGGAACTTTTTAAACAAATCATTGTATCCATTAATTAAATTATCGATATAATTCTTAGTAGGTTCTTCTATTGTTAAATTTATAGTAGCAAAGGCGGGCAAGGCTCCCATGGCTGACAGATCGCTAATATTTGATGCTGCAGATATGTAGCCTAGCTCATACGGGCTAATATCCGTACTGAAATGAGTATTTAGAACCATAGTGTCTGTAGTAACTACTAGATGTGAGTCTTGCTTAGGAAAAATTACACCAGCATCCTCACCTACAGGAACAAGAACTTCTTCTCTAAAATTTATTTTTTTCGATACTAGATCAATAATCTCTTTTTCACTGATTATCATAATATTTGCTATTAATAAAATTTTCTAAAAAAGCATTTATAAACTTATAGCTATCCTGGCCACCAAACTTACTAGATAATTTAACTGACTCTGATAAAAGAATTTCTTTTGGGAACCTTCTGTTATATTTTAATTCAAATATAAAACACCTGATAATATTTAACTCAACATAGTTTATATTTTTTATATTTATTTCTGATAAAGCAGATATATAAACATCTATGTCATCTATATTACTTATAACTCCTGTAATTATCTCAATAAAATAGTCATTATCTGATTTTTTATAATTCTCATCTAATTTAAATATTGACTTTAATTCACTAATGTCGCATTTATTAATGGACCATGAATATATAGCTTGAAATGCTAATCTACGCGACCAGATATTGCAATTATTGCTTCGCATAACGTTATTAATTTTCATGATTTTATATTTCTCTTAGCGATGAAAGAGTTTTTATAGCAGCAGATGCCACATCATAACCGATGTTTCTATTTGAAATATCTTCAAATTTTATTTGTGATCTATTATTGGCCTGTTCGCGGGTATAAGTTGTTATCACACCAAACATTATTGGCACATGACTGTTTGCACTTAAAGCACTTATAGAATTAGCGCATGCTCCAGAAATATACTCAAAATGCGCAGTTTCACCTTTTATTACACAACCCAAAGTTATGATAAAACTTAAATTTCCATCATTCTCAAGATCATTCTTTAAAACTTTATGCGCTATAAATGGCAACTCAAAAGCTCCAGGTACATATATTTTTTTTTCACTAATATTTTGAATTCCACTATCCTTAAAGCTTTTCTTAACACCTAGGTATAAATTTTCAACAATATCTTTATTGAATTCAGACAATATGATAACAGGATTTATATTTTCAATTTTTTTCATTATCATTCAGTAATATATTTTTCAATTTCTAATCCGTACCCACCTAAACCATAAAAAGTTTTTGGCGAGCTTAATAAATTCATTTTTGTAACACCTAGATCTGATAGAATTTGACCGCCCACACCTAAAGTTCTCCTGTCAAAATCTTGAGCTAAATCTTCTTTAATTTCGTTTATCTGATTAATATCTTTTACTATATCATTTACAGACTCATTCCATCTAAGTATTAATACTACGCCGTTACCTTCTTTATTTATTCTTTGCATAGCATTTTTTAACGGCCACCCTTTATGGTGTGAGGAATGAAGTATATCTTTAATAGTGTTTTGTATATGCACTCTTACAAAAGTTGCGTTGTCTCCTTGTATATCACCTTTTACTAAAGCTATGTGCATAGTTCCTGAAAGCATATCTTCGTATGAAACTAAATTAAAAATTCCATACTCTGTATTAATCTGTGATTCTTTTTTTCTAATCACAGTTTTTTCATGTTTTGTCCTATATTTTATTAAATCTTCTATCGTTCCAATCTTAATATCATGTTTTTTAGCGATATCTACTAACTCAGGAAATCTTGCCATAGAGCCGTCATCGCTCATTATTTCCACTATTACTGCTGCTGGTTCAAAACCTGCAATCCTTGCTAAATCACACCCGGCTTCTGTATGACCTGCTCTTGTAAGTACTCCACCAGGCTGAGACATCAAAGGAAATATATGGCCAGGCCTAGATATATCGTTTGGAGACGCATCTGGCTTAACTGCAGTTCTAATCGTATGCGCTCTATCATAAGCAGATATTCCAGTTGTTACTCCTTCTGAAGCCTCTATTGAAATAGTAAAATTTGTCTCATGATTTGAGTCTGTATCATCTTTCATTAATGGCAGACTTAATTGCTTACACCTTTCTCGTGTTAAAGTTAAACAAATTAAACCCCTAGCATATTTACTCATGAAGTTAATATCTTCCGGCGTAACTTTGCTTGCAGCCATAATGAAATCACCTTCATTTTCACGGCTCTCGTCATCTACTATTAGTACCATTTTTCCCTGCTTCAAGTCTTCAAGTATATCTTCTATTTTTGACAACATTTTATTTTGATCTCTTAATCCTTGGTCATTAGTAATTTTTCAACATGTAAAGCTATTCTATCTACTTCGATATTAACTACTGTTCCAACTTTATAATATTTCATAATTGTATTTTCCCAAGTAAATGGGATTATGTTTACAAAGAAACTATTCTCTAAATCATTATTGACGGTCAAGCTAATTCCATCAACGCATATTGATCCCTTTTTCACAATATATTTAGAATAAAAGTCATTATGAATTTCAAAACCAAGTCTGTATGATCGCGAATCTTCATATAATTCTGTTACTTGAGCCATACAATCAACATGCCCACTAACAAGATGCCCTCCTAGTCTATCACTAAGGCGCAGAGCTCTCTCTATATTTACCTTATAACCAGTATTTAATTGAGTGAAATTAGTAACATCTAAAGTTTCGTTAGAAATATCTACAGAAAACTTATCGCTACCAATATTATATACAGTCAAACATACTCCATTTATAGACAAGCTATCACCATCTCTTAAAGACGATACAAAATCTTTCTCTGCCGATAATATAGCTTGGATGTCTCCATGATGACTATTAATGGATTCAACTACTGCAATTTTTTGTATTAATCCAGTAAACATTATCTTCTCTTAAATTTATAACTTATTCTAACATCATTAGCGAATATCTTTACAGAATCTATACTAATATATTGATTTTTAATCATATTAGTTTTAATTTCACAAGATGATATTCCTGCTTCTCCTATAAAAACAGGACATTGATATAGTACTAATTCATCAATAATATTTTTTGCTAAGAGACTAGTTAGTAGTTTTGAGCCTGGCTCAATAAGAAGGTTATTTATTTCATACGTTTCTGCTAGAATTCTCATGATGGATTTAATGTTTAAACCCGACGCATCTTTTTTAACTTTCACAAAGTCTATATTTTTTTTTCTATCAAAAGACGATGAGAGAGAATTAAAAACAACTTTTTTATCTACACCTGTAAAAAAATTATATCTATTTGTTTGCAAATTTAAATCTGTATCTAAAACCACTCTTATAGGATTTCTAATTTTTTCATTTATTCCGATATCTTTTTTATTCAATCTTGTTGTAAGCTTAGGGTTATCCTTCGCTACAGTTTGTGAACCAACTAGTATTGCGCATGAGCGTGCTCTCATATAATGAACATCTTTTCTAGACTCGGCACCACTAATCCAATTATTATTTTTTAAAGCTGCGATTTTAAAGTCTATACTAATAGCCTGTTTAGCTACTATGTAAGGTGTTTTATCAATAATTCTTGAAATGAAACCTCTGTTTATCAGCATAGACTCTTTTCTTAGCAAGCCTATCTGGACATTAATTCCTTCTGAACGAAGTTCTTTTACACCTTTGCCGTGAACCTTAGGATTTGGATCTAGCATCGATATTACAATATTCTTAATCCCAGAATTAATTATGGATTGCGTGCAAGGCCCTGTATTACCATAATGGCAACAAGGCTCTAAAGTCACATACATAACCATCTTTTTATTTACTTTTTTCTTTAGATTATTTAATGCAATGATTTCAGCGTGGTCGAATCCTTGTTTGACGTGAAACCCTTCGCTTATAATTTTTGCATTCTCTACTATGACGCAGCCAACAGATGGGTTTGGAGATGTCGTGTAAATACCTTTTTTTGCTAATTCTATAGCGCGTTCCATAAAAAAAATTTCTGATTTCATTATTTTTTTTTGTTATTTACAGATTCGTCGTCTATTAACTTTAATTGTGTTTTCTTCATTTCCGGCGTTAGATCCTTTTCAATAATATTAATTATATCCTGAAAAGCCTGAAGGTCTTCAAAGCTATGGTATACAGATGCAAACCTAATATATGCCACTTGATCCAAATCTTTTAATTCTTGCATCACAAGAATACCAATTTGCGAGGATATTATTTCTTTATCTGATATAGCTTTTAATTTATTTTTAATATTTTGGATAGCGATATCTATAGCGTCTTTATCTACAGACCTTTTGTTTAAAGCTCTAATGATCCCTCTTTCAACTTTATTTTCTGAAAAATCCTCTCTAGAGTTATCTTTTTTAATAACCCTAGGGAGGTTTAGATCAGCGCTTTCCAAAGTTGACCATCGGTTTTGACAACTAACACACTCTCTTCTTCTTTTTACCTGAGAGTTATCAACTGTAAGTCTCGAATCTATAACCTTAGTATCAGCAAAGTTGCAAAATGGACAATGCATTTAGCACAACACTCCGTTACGCGGCATTAGCAGCATTTAATGCTACTGATTTTGCATACACTGGGTATCGAGAAGTCAAATTTAAAACCTTCTCTTTTACAGAGTTAAGAGTGGATTCATTTTCAATATCATCAAGAACATCGCATATTAAATTACCAAGAATAACTGTTTCTGCTTCTTTAAATCCTCTTGTAGTTATAGCAGCTGTACCCAATCTTATACCGCTTGTAACAAATGGACTTTGAGGATCATTAGGGACAGAATTTTTATTAACAGTAATATTGGCTTTATGAAGTGCAGCATCTGCAGCTTTACCAGTCAGACCTTGCTTTACTAGACTAACTAACATCAAGTGATTTTTAGTTCCACCGGAAACAATATCAAACCCTCTATTTATTATAGTTTTAGCCAATGTATCTGCATTCAAAACAACTTGCTTCATATAGTCTTTAAATTCTGGCTCTAGAGCCTCTTTAAAAGCAACCGCTTTAGCAGCAATTACATGCATCAATGGTCCACCTTGAGTTCCAGGGAATACAAGAGAATTAAATTTCTTTTCTAAGTCGGGGTTAGATTTACAAATTATAATGCCCCCTCTTGGTCCTCTTAGCGTTTTGTGTGTTGTAGATGTCACTACATCGGCAAATGGGACTGGCGATGGGTAAACACCTCCCGCAATTAAACCAGATACATGCGCCATATCAACCATAAAATAAGCATTAACTTTTTTTGCTATTTGAGACATTCTTTCCCAATCAATGACCTGAGAGTAAGCAGAAAAACCACCTACAAGCATCTTAGGCTTATGTTCCATAGCTAATTTTTCAATCTCGTCGTAATCTAACATTCCGTTATCATCAATTCCGTATTGGATAGCATTAAATAGTTTTCCAGAGAAATTCACTTTAGATCCATGCGTCAAATGACCACCAGCATCCAAACTCATTCCTAAAATAGTATCTCCAGCATTTAATAAAGCCAGGTAAACAGCAGCGTTAGCTTGAGATCCTGAATGCGGCTGAACATTTGCATAATCAGCTCCGTATATTTCTTTTAGACGATCAATGGCAAGTTGTTCTGCAACGTCAACGTTCTCACAACCACCATAGTATCTTTTACCTGGGTACCCTTCTGCGTATTTATTAGTTAATACTGAACCTTGAGCCTCTATAACTCTTGGACTAGCGTAATTTTCAGACGCTATTAGCTCAATATGCTCTTCTTGCCTTCTAACTTCATTTTTTATAGCTGTTGCTAATTCTGGATCATAACCTTCTATTTTCATGTCTTCGTTAAACATCGTGTCTCCTTACTCAATTTAATATATTAATATATGTAACTTAGATGTCATTTTCCGCTAGAGTCTTAACTATGTCAACAACCACGGGGCTAGAGCCAAAATATGATGATAACTTGATAGGGATATCAGGATATTTAAGCACTTCGTTTGTAATAATTTCTGGAATATCTTCCATAACATGTTTACCAGCTGCTAAAAAATAAGGCATCACAAGTATGTCTTTGGCATTTCTATGAATGCAGTTTTCAATACCTTGTGGTATTGACGGGTTAGCAATCTCTAAAAAACACGCCTCTACAATCTGGAACACTGATGACTTCAATGCTATGTTATTAGCTAATTGATGAATCTCAATATTTGAAATTTTTTTTCTACTTCCATGAGCTACTACTAATAAAGCTTTTTTATTTATATTCAATTGTTTACACTCTTTATCTCATTTAAATTATCAATAGAATCTACACTAATTCCTGGATCACTAACTGCCTTATAGGCTTGTATTTTAAGCTGATTATCTAAAAATCTACATTGTTCAAGACTTAAACTAATTTCATTTTCTGACTGAGGATAGCTTTGATATAACAACAAATCCTTTACTAGGTAAGCATAAATACCAATGTGTTTATAAATATTATCTTTATCAGCCGAATCACTTAAAATTCTATAAAAATTAATACCGTTATTATCCAATTCTATTTTAACAGTATTCTTATCTGAATTTAGTAGCAAACTAGGCAAGGGGTAATATAGAGTGGACAAACCTCTATTATTAATAGATTTTTCTGCTAGAAAGTTAATATTATCATATTTAAGTTCCGGCATGTCAGCTTGTAAATTAATCACCAGCTCGCTATCCTTCCATTGCAATATATTGGCTAATTCCGCAATCCTCTCTGTGCCATTCTTATTCAAACCAGAAGTCATGATAACTTTACTGGTAAAAGTTTCAGCTTCTTTGAAAATAATATCGCTATCAGTAGCGATGAAAACCTCAGATGCATTAGACTCTAAAGCATTATTATAAACACATTCCAGCATAGATAATTTCCCTATCTTCTTAAGAACTTTGCCTGGAAATCTTGAGGAATCATATCGAGCAGGTATAACAACCTTAAATCGCATAAAATACTCTCTTATTTTGCAAGCAAAGCTTTATATTTATCATATTCGCTGGAAGATAACTCTCTAGCCTCTGATTCCAGCATAACAGGAATATCGTCCTTTATCTGATAGGCTAACCTTGCAGGCAAAGATATTAGTTCGTCTGAATCCTTGTCATAGAAAAGCTTACTTTTGGTAACAGGACATACAAGCATATTTAGAAGATTTTTATTTATCAAGTTCTACACCTTTAGAAGATTAGATATCTGATTATTCAACATGATTTTAATATCATTATCAACAATAATTTTTGTTGGTAAATAATATGCGTTTTCTAGGTTAAAATCACCACACTTAACAAAATCTTTTTCTGTCATTATAGTTTTTAAATTATCATTAAAAATAAAATCCTCCTCATTAAGTAAATAATGGTCAGGGTATATATGTGAGATAATATCTACATTATAGCGATTTAAAGACTTTATCAAAAGATCTGGGTTAGCAATAGCAGTAACTAAATGCACCGAGGTACCACTGAGACTCTCAATACCTAACTCTGTATTATTTAAAATGGACTTTAGTTTAGAGATATCATAGTAAAAACCAGGGGCATTAGATTTCTTACTTTTATTAAAAATAACATTATCATATTTATTTATGGAAGATGGAAGCTCTCTTAATGGGCCTGCTGGAAGTACTAACCCATTACCAAATGGTTTGCTTTCTTTAACAATAACAATATTTAAATTTCTATTTAACTTGTGATGAGTCAAACCATCATCAGATATTATAAAATCTAATTTGTAGTTTTTGACTAAAAATTCATAAGCTAGTTTTCTATTCTTACATTTACAAACAATAGATTTTGTTTTTTTACCAATAAGAATAGCTTCATCTCCTACCTCACTTGTCTTTGAGTCTGCGTTTACTATTTGTATTTTATTTGGCTCAATAGTTTTGTAACCACCAGAGATAACCCCAATATTATATTTTCTAGATGAAAAATAATTACAAAGCCATATAACTAAAGAGGTTTTACCTGTTCCTCCAACCGTAAGATTTCCTATCACGATTACCGGTGTAGTATTATTTCTTTTATTTGAAAAAAAATATTTTTTTATTAAGTTTACTAGTAAATAGAGGATTGAAAATGGCAGTAGAAGAATATTTAAGAGATAAACATGGTCTAAAGAATATAAATAATATTTTTTAAGAGTCGGTAATTTTGATTTGCTAAACGTCATTTAAATACTTGAGAGTTATATAATTTATAATAATAACTTTTATTATTAATTAGAGCCTTGTGGGAGCCTGATTCTATAATTTTCCCATTATCCATCACAACTATATTATTAGCATTTTCTACGGTTGACAGTCTATGAGCTATAATAATAGTAGTTTTGCCTTGCTTAAGAGCACTGAGAGCTATTTGGATATATTTCTCTGATACCGAGTCTAAGGATGAAGTTGCCTCATCAAATATTAGTATACTTGAGTTTTTAAGGAAAGCTCTTGCTATTGCTAATCTCTGACGTTGCCCTCCTGATAACAAAACACCATTTTCGCCTATCATTGTATTTATACCATTAGGCATATCATTAACAAAATCTATAGCGTAAGATTTTTCTAAAGCCGCAATAACATCATCATCACTAATATTGGTTTTCCCATAAGTAATATTATTTCTTACTGTATCATTAAATAAAATTGTATCTTGTCCAACATAACTAATGCTGTCTCTAAGCGTATTTAGCTTTAAATCTTTTATATTTATATTATTTAATAAGATTGAGCCTGAATTAGGATTATATAACCGAGGAATTAAATTAACTAACGTTGATTTTCCACATCCTGACATGCCAACTATAGCTACAAAATCTCCTGTTTTTATTGTTAGATTTATATTTTTTAGTACTTGCGCATCTGAATTTTCATACTGAAAATTAACATTACTAAATATAATATCACTACTTGAGTCTACAAGATTAATAGAGCCATCATTATTTTCTGAAATTTCATCTATAAGTTGAAAGACATTTTCGCCGGCAGCGATACCCTGTTGAAGCCTAGCATTTATGCTAGCTAAACCCCTTGCTGGACCTAAGATCATAAACATTGCAAAAATAAAGGATACAAATGAACCTACTGTTATTGACTGCAATATAAAATCAAATGTTGAAATTAGAATAATCCCCGATAAGGAAGAACCTACTATTAGCATTATAACAGCGCTATTTATTCCTTCAGTGAATGCTAGCTTCATATGACTAGATTCATTTTTAGAGTTAGTTTCTCCAAATCTATTAATCTCTTTGGTATAACCATTATATATTTTTACTATTTTGCTGCCTTGTATTATTTCTTGAGCAACATGAATAATGCTTCCCACAGAGTTTTGCGCGTCATGCGTTAGTTGTCTAAATTTTTTATTTAACGAGCTTACAAGAAATACTATAAAGGGGGCGGCTGTAATAAAAAATAAAGTTAACTCCCAGCTTAAATATAACATCCATGCCAATAATCCAATTATTGTTAAAGTATCCCTAATTAGAATTATTAAACTTCTTGCTGCAACTGACGCAAGCAATTCTACGTTATGGGATATACGAGACATTAAGTCACCCGAGGATGATTTATCATAAAAAGATATTGGTAAATTTAATAATTTATCGAACATTTGTTCTCTGAGTCTGAATACGAGCGACCTTCCTACTTTAGCCATAAAATATATAGTTAAAAATATACCGATTGATCTTAGAAAGAAAATAGAGAATAAGCCTAATGGAAGCAAATTAATAACACTTTGATCTCGATTTATAAATCCCCCATCCAAGATAGGCTTCATAATAGCTGATAATGCAGGGTCGCTTAAGGCAGTTATTAACATACCGAATATAGCAAGAACTAAAGGAGTAGTGTTATCCTTTAAAGCTATTCTTATAAGTCTTTTATATACAGACCATCCACTTTTTTGAGTACTTTCTTCTTTCAATTTCTTATATACTTCCTTTAATATAATAATCACTTATTCTACAGAAATGGCTAAAAATGTAATCAAAAAAATATTTCCAAAGTTAAACTCTGTAAAAGAAGAGAAAATTTTGAAAATATTTGGCCCAGCTGTTCTTCAGGCTAATTTATGGCATATAAATAAAAAATCAGTATCAAGAGGCTTTGCTATTGGAGCTTTTTGTGCATTTCTACCGATACCAGGCATTCAAATGTTACTTGCTGCATTTTTATCCATAACATTTGCTGCAAATCTTCCACTTGCTGTTATTTTAACATGGATAACGAACCCATTTACATATATCCCAATAGTTTACTTTGCTATTAAAATAGGAGGAATATTCATTAACGCGGAATCTTCTTATGAGATTAAAAGTGAGGAAATAAATATCTTAACTGATTTAATGCAGTATTGGGAGCCTCTATTTTTAGGATCATTAATACTCTCAATAATAAGTTCTTTATTAAGTTATATATTAATTAGAGCTTATTGGAGATATTATGTAATAAAAATCTGGTCCAAGAGAAAGAAAATCTAGCTTTATATGGCTCTCAACGATCCATTTTCTATAATTATTTTTTGCCCCAATAAAGACGACATCTCTAAATCATGTGTAGCCACTATTAAACTTGAGTTATTAAAATTAGCTAAATCAGCAAGCAAAGAAAATATATTTTTTGCATTCGCTTTATCAAGATTGCCTGTTGGCTCATCTGCAAAAATTATTTTAGGTTTATGGATAATAGATCTTGCTATAGCTACTCTTTGCCTTTCGCCACCTGATAATTTATCTATTTGAAATTCAGCTCTATGCTTTAAACCTACTTTTTCTATAATTTCATTGGTTTTTAAGTCTACTGAATTCATATCATAATTATCAATTAATAATGGCAAAGATATATTTTCCCTAACATTTAATTCTTTGATTAAATGATGAAATTGATAGATAAACCCAATATTTTGAAGCCTTAGCTGACATAGTTGATTTTCAGATAATGTAGATATCTCGATATTATCAATAATAATTATGCCAGAGTCCGCGGACTCAAGACCTGACAAAACATGCAATAAAGTACTTTTTCCACTACCTGAAGCTCCTACTATCGCAAGAGTCTCAGCAGACTTCACATCTAGATTGACATCTTTCAAAATTTTTATTTCGTCACTTCCATCCACGAACGTCTTATTAATATTTTTACAAACTAACATTGTTAATTTCCCTTAAGTGTTTCTGCAGGCATAGTTCTAGATGCCGTTAAAGATGGATAAACTGTAGCTAATATAGAAAAAATAAAAGATATTAAAGATACGTATACTAAATCTTGTAAGTGAATTTGAGCTGGCACCGAGCTAATCATATAGATATCTGAATCTAATAAATTATGCCCAATTATATATTCTATAAACATTACGATATAATCAAGATTTAAAGTAATCAAAAGCCCTAATATTAATCCAAATATAATTCCTAGCGCACCCAGAAATGTTCCTTGGAGGATAAATATAAACATGATGCTTTTTGAATTCATCCCAATAGTTTTTAAGATAGCAATATCAGATTTTTTTTCAGACACAACCATAAATAGTGATGATATTATATTAAATGTTGCTACCAAAACTATTAAAAACATAAGCAACATAAGCATTGTTTTTTCCATCTGTAGAGCCTTGAAGAAATTTTTATTCATCATAGTCCAGTCTATTACAATATACTTAGAGTTAATATTTTTTTTAATAGAATTAGACATACTGGGTGACTTAAATAAATCAAATAACTTTAATCTTAAGCCAGTAATATCGTCCCCCAAATCATAGAGAAGCTGAGCTTCATCCATACTTATAAAAACTAAATTTTTATCATATTGCTGCATTCCAAAATTAAAAATTGAACTGACTTCAAATCTTTTTATTCTTGGCACAACACCTATCAAGGTTGAATTCACTCTTGGTATAACCAAGGTAATTTTATCACCAACAGATAAATTCATTTTCTTTGCTAAATCTATACCAATAGAAATTTGATATGGCTTTAATCCAATATCATTAATATCTCCCTCTACGATATTTTCTGACAAACTAGTCACTAATTTTTCATACTGTGGGACAATACCTTTTAACTGAATACCATGAACATTATCTTTAAAACTTATCATGGCTTGCCCTTCTACATAAGGTGCCGAACCAGAAACTAATAAATTTTTGTCTATCTCATACTTAAGCTTATCCCAATTCTGTAAGGTGTAATTATTTTCAGTAACAACAACATGGGATACCATGCTTAATATTTTATTTCGCATCTCGCTATGAAAGCCATTCATAATTGACATCACTACAATAATCGCTGCGATACCAAGAGCAATTCCAATAATTGATGATTTTGAAATTATTGATGTGAATCTACTTGTCTTATTAGATTTTAAAAATTTATAAGCTATATATGGTATTAGATATTTCATTATTGTCCTGCAACTATAGAATCAATTCTGATAAGTAAGTAATTTGATGATTTTAGCGCTATTGGTTTAGATCTTCCAATGTAATCTCCAGGCGATGTCATAGCTTTCTTATGCTTAGAAATTCTTGCTTCAACTATAATTTCCTTAGCAGAAGATAATGTTTGGCCTTCAATCATATTCATAGTGTTATCTAACTTAATATTATAATTTTTTTTCAATGTTACTACATCAAATATATCAATGGCTAGAGGAACTCTCATACCGTTACTACGTCTAGCATAAACAAATAAGACTTCATTACCAGTAATTTTAGATAAAATATCGTCATGGATTAATATAGTAATATCTATTACAGGCTCTTTAGACTCAAAATAATGCGCTATCTTATACCTTACTAGCTCGCTAGAATAAGAATATATTGATAAAGTAATGACTGGTACAAAAAAAATTGCAAATATAAATATATATGCTTTGTAGTTTTTTTTATTTGTTAGTTTAATTTTTTCAATAGACTTGTTGTCACTTCTTATGCTTACAGGTATCTTATAGTGTAAAGATTTTTTACTTTTAAATGACCAGAACAAATACCCTAAAGAGGAAAATAAAATTAAAAATGGACTGTACCATAAAAACCAAGTGGATTTTTTAAGTGGTGGGTTATACAGAACATAGTCTGTATATCTATCAGACATAAATTTATAAATTTCTTTGTCAGTTTTTCCAGTTTCTAACATTTTTTTAACTTTTTGACGGAGATCTTTTGCTAAATTTGAATCTGATTCTGCTAAAGATTGGTTTTGACAGACTAAACATCTGAGATTTTCAATAATTTTATTATATTGATCACTCTCATTAGCATGAATAGCATTAGAGAAAAGGGAGAAACAAATTAAGATGATTGTATTAATTTTCATTTTTCTATTAATGGTAAAATAATTTTATTATAATAATTTTCATCTATTGGACCAACATGCTTATGAATTATAAGACCGTCATTATTAACTAAAAAAGTCTCAGGAGCTCCATAAACTCCAAAATCTATACCAATGTTACCGTCCTTGTCTACAATAATACGCTTGTAAGGATTACCTTTACTATTTAGCCATTCTTTAGCAGAATCCATATCATCTTTGTAATTAAGGCCATAAATAGGTATTGTATTTTTTCTATATATTTCGAGTAAATTATTGTGCTCCAAAGTACAAGCATAGCACCAACTAGCCCATACATTTAAGATAAATGGCCTCCCTATTAAATCTTCATTACTTATGAATTTTTGTTCTAGCAGTGTTGTGGAATAAAATTGTGGTATTTTTTTACCAATTAAAGGGGATGGAATTAGTGTTGGGTCCTCATTCAAACCACTATATAAAAAATAGAAAATAGTAATTAATGCAAGTAAAGGTAGAATAGATAGTTTATATCTCATTTTTATTATTACTCGCCAGATGCTGTCTACTAAATATACCAAATAAACCACCCAATATCATTAAAGCAACCCCGTACCATAATAATTGCATGAAAGGTTTATAATAAATTCTAACCACCCAAGAATCAGCGGAAAGATTTTCTCCTATAGCAACATAAATATCTCTGCGTAAATTTGAATCAATCGCAGCTTCAGTCATAACGTTTTTTTGAATATTATATGTACGCTTTTCTGGAAGAAAGGAGACTATATATTTATTATCTTCATAAGCATCAAAAACCCCAACTTGTGAAGTATAGTTTTGTGATGTTGTATTTTCCACACTAATAAATTTTAAATTTATATTTTCAATTAGAATTTCAGAGCCAATATTCATTACTACTTCTTTTTGCGATGAAAAATAAGTGCTAAGGGTTACTCCAATTATTAATACCCCTATCCCAATATGTGAAAGGATATTAGCAAACATAAATCCTGGCATTAAAAATCTAGTTTTTTTATTATTAACCTGCCTCTTATAAAATACTTCATATGCTTTTAAAAAAGAAGAAAGTATTGTGAAGACTGCTAGAAAAATAGCTAAATAAATAATAGAAAGATCTGTGTCATATAAATAATTTATAAAAACATATGAGATAATTATAGAATAAAAAAATAAATTTCTAAGCTTTTTAGATAATTTATTAAGATTTGTTTTATTCCAACTACTAAAAATTGCAGGGGCCATTAAAAATACTATTGGCAGCATTAGTGCTGCAAAAATAAAATTAAAGTATGGGGCGCCTACTGATATTTTCCCTAAGTCTAACGAGCTTGTTATTAAGGGATATAGCGTCCCCAAAAGAATTGCGAAAGTTGTTATCGTGATAAATAAATTATTTAAAAGTAAAATAAACTCTTTTGATGTAACAGAATAATTTTTAGTAGAAATTAATCTTGGAGACCTTATAAAATAAAGTAGTAATGATAGAGTTATAGCCAAAGTTAAGAATATTAAAATAAATAAACCACGTTCTGGATCGTTGGCAAAGGCATGCACTGACACAAGGACTCCTGATCTTACTAAAAAAGTCCCTAGTAAACTTAGCGAAAATGTTAAGATTGCTAACAATAAACTCCAGTTGATAAATATACCTCTTTTTTCTGAAACTATTAAAGAATGTAATAAGGCTGTAGATGCTAGCCAGGGCATAAATGAAGCGTTTTCGACTGGGTCCCAGAACCACCATCCACCCCACCCTAATTCATGATAAGCCCACCAACTACCAAGAGAGATTCCTATCGTTAGAAATACCCAAGACGTGATAACCCATTTCCTTAACCATGCAATCCATTTTACATCTATAGAACCATGAATTAACACAGCTAATGCAAAAACAAATGGCACACTTGTACCAACATAACCAATATAAAGCATTGGGGGATGTATTATTAATCCTGGGTCCTGCAATAAAGGATTTAAATCTCTTCCATTTATAGGAACAGGGAATACTCTATCAAATGGATTTGAAGTAAATAATATAAATAATAAGAAAAAAAGTATAAGTATTCCCATCACTGCAAGCATATTTATAACTATGGTTTTTGGAAGGCTTTTTGAAAAAACAGATATGAAAAAAGACCACGCAGAAAGCACTAAAACCCATAATAAGATAGAGCCTTCGTGTGCGCCCCAAACAGCAGAAAATTTATAAATATTCTCCAGAGATATATTTGAATTACCGGCTACATATCTAAGCGAAAAATCATCTATAAGAAATGCATAAACTAAGGATAAAAAAGATAGAAATATAAATAGCAGTATAAAAGATGATAGATATTTACAAAAAATATATCTCAAACTGCTGCTAATAACGTTTCTTAAAAAAATTATCGAAAACAAACAGAAGCTTAAAGAAGCAGAGATACTTAAAAATAAATTACCTATTTCTGTAATCATTTTTTATACAAAGCCTCTGTATCGTTTTTCATCATGTCCGCGACTTCTGGAGGCATGTAATTCTCATCGTGCTTAGCCAACACTTCATTTGCAATAAAAATATTGCTGCTATTGATTTTTCCAGTCATTACAACGCCCTGACCTTCTGCGAACAAATCAGGCAATATACCATCGTAAATAACACTTACTTCTTTTTCTAAATCATGAATCACAAAAGAAACTTTAAGACTATCACTAGATTTTAAAATAGAATTTTTTTTAACCATCCCTCCAATCCTGATATTGGAGTTAAATGGCGCTTCTTTTTTTACAATCTGCGTTGGTGTATAAAAATAAACCATATTGTTACTAAATGCATAAATTAATATTGATGCAAAACCTGAAAAAGAAATGAAGAAAATAAAAATCCTCATCATTTTTTTTTTATTATTTTTCGTTATCTTCATATGCTTTTTTTTTAATTTCTTTTTTCAATTTATAGTGCGGAAGGAAATACCCCGCCAAAAGAATAACTATTGAAACAAAATACGCTACATAAACAAATACCGTATATTTACCCATACTAAAAAATTCAATCATTTAAGTATTCCTTCATCCATTTACTATTCTTCTCTCTAAGATATATACCCAATCTTATTCTCTTTATAAAAACAGTTAAAAAATATACATTAAAAGTAATGAGCATATAAAGAAGCGGTAATAGCATTGTTATATGTGCTGATGGCTTCTCAAATTTTGTTACTGTCGGGCCTTGATGCAAGGTATTCCACCATTCTACAGAATAATGAATAATTGGGATATTAATAATACCTATAATTGCTAATAAAGACGTTACTTTTACAGCTTGTCTTTTGTCACTGAATGCGGAGTATAAAACTATTATTCCAATATATAAAAATAATAATATTAGTTCTGAAGTGAGTCTTGCATCCCATACCCAATAAGTTCCCCATGTTGGCTTACCCCATATCATTCCAGTAATAAGAGCTATGATAGTAAAGAAGGCGCCTATAGGAGCACATTGAATACTAGCTATTTCCATTATCTTAACTTTCCATACTAATGCTATAAAGCCACTTAATGCCATTATGATATAGACTTGAAGAGACAGCCACGCAGCAGGGACATGAACATACATTATTCTATAGCTATCGCCCTGTAGATAATCTGTGGGAGCAACATACAATCCCCAATAAATACCTATACAAAATAATAAAAAAGATAAAAAAGATAAAAAAACAGTAATTCTTTCTGTTTTAGTATAAAAATACCTTAAATTAGCAATTTTTGAAATATTCATAATTAATTATTAATACTAAGCTCCAAAGTGTATTTGAGTAAATATGGCATTATAGGTAGAACAAGAACAAGTAAAGCCAGCAATATACTTATTTGCGAAGTGTAAGGCAGCCCAATTGAAACAGCCTCTATGGCACTAGCAGAAAAAATTAGGACTGGGATATAGAAAGGAATAATTATAACAGGAGTTAAAATATTATTTTTTGCTAACCCTAATGTTAATGCTGACCCAAAGATGCCAATAGAAATTAGGATTGGGGTCCCTAAAATTAAAGTCAATAAAATAATCACAGAATTTTGAAATGAAATTTCGAATAACAGTGAGATAACAGGAATAAAAACAATAACGGGTAAGCAAGTAAATAACCAGCAAGCTATAATTCTAAAAAATAGTACTAGCTCTATAGATGTATCAGCAGTTAAATATGTTTCGATAACCCCATTTTTATAATCATCTCTAAAAAAATTATTCGAACTTAATAAGGTTGTTAAGATAACAGTGATCCAAATCATACCTGGTATTACTTTTCCTAAGAGAATTTTGTCAGTACCAAGTATTAAAGGAAAAACAGAAAGTATTAAAAAGAAAAAAATTAAGGGTAGAAAGATACTATTAAGATTCCTAAAATAAATAGCTAATTCTGTTTTTACTATTGCTTTAATCACTTTGATTTTCCATTTTAAAAGATTTTACATTATTAAGTTCTTTTGATAAGTCAGAATGAGAAGATAAAATTATTAGGCCTTGATTATCTTGGTGATCTGCAAATAATTTGATTAAGACTTTTGTGGTATCACCATCTAAATTATTTAAAGGCTCGTCAAGCAACCAAATTTTTTTTTTAGTTAAAAATAGTCTCGCAAGGGCTACTCTCCTCTTATTACCTTCCGACAACTGTGAAACTGTGTAGCTCTCATATTTACTAATATTAAAATACTCCATAGACTTTCTTATTCTTTTTATGTTTTGGCTGTCTGCAGATGAGTCAAATACGCAGAGATACTTAAGATTCTCTAAAACCGTTAAATCATCATTTAGACCGTTTTTATGACCTATATATAAAATATTATCTAAGTAATTGCACTCCTGATGTTGAATATTAACTTTATTTAGACTTATATGGCCAGACTCTAAATTTTGTATTCCACAAATTGATTGTATCAAGGTAGTTTTTCCACAACCATTTGGACCTGTAACTAATAAAATTTCTCTATTGTTTAAGATAATATTAATATCCTTAAATATAAT
>ENA-ORXF01000336-ORXF01000336.1-marine-metagenome-genome-assembly--contig:-NODE-336-length-35420-cov-5.960643_pt1 | contig 35420 bp, 43 predicted proteins | sample MGYA00237864_ERZ511476 | MGnify/ENA primary metagenome ERZ511476 (study PRJEB26306, sample SAMN06343908) | marine metagenome | isolation source: coastal waters | place: Atlantic Ocean: West Antarctic...
CATCAAACTGATTTAATGCTGTGTTGGCTCCCATTGATGCCATTATCACAGTAGTGAACTCTGGTCTGTCTTCTATAATTTCAACTACTATTGGCGAAGCTCTGTTAATAGAGTTTTCATATTGTATTTTAACTAATGTTCCTGGGCTTATCTCCTCTTGTTCTGTTCTTAATCTTTTTGAGACTGTCTGGGCGATTGGATAAGAAGCAAGATTTTGATAAGTGTAATCGGGATCTGCTTCGGTTGGCGGCAAAACAGTTGGTATTGGATTTTCATCACCAACATTAGTTAAAATAAAAATATAATATCCCTTAAAGTCTAATAACTCTAGCGCTTTTAAAGCTTCTAATTCTTCTGCTGATGGTGGTGGCGCGGCTTTGGCTGCAACTGCTTTTGCCGCACCTACAACTGCCTGTTCTGCGGCGTCTACGGATGTGACTATAGTTTCTGGTATACCCATAAGTATTGACCACCAAGTTGAAGGTGTACCTTCAGCCTTTACTTCAATTTCCTCACTTCTTAAAATAAGAGCATATAAGCCCGGTTCACCACCATTTAAGCTTTGAATTATTTTATTTTCAGATTGTTGTAAAGCCGCACCTTTAAGCTTGTCATTGAAAACAGAACTTTGGATTTGCCTCTTAGTAGGATCCTTTATAGTTTTGTCGTTGCTGGCATTGAAGGTTTCTACAAGCGTCTTTATAATAGAAGCAAGGAGGACTTGTTCATATAAGCCAGATTCTGGACCTGTTGTAGCCACTAATTGCTATCTCCATTCAATAAATCAAAAATCTCAGTTTTATCAAGTTCAGATAAATCAGCAGAAGTGCTTTGTTTCTTCTGTAATAAAGTGACAACCTTTACAAGTTGTTCATTTGACCGTTGGAGGGTTTCAACATATTTGGCAGCGATAACGCCAGCATCCTTGTGTCGTTCTTCGTCTACGCTTAAATATACAATTAGATCGTTAAGTAACGATTTTGTTATTTCTCGATCTTTTCGTATGTTTTCAATGGCTTCGTTAATATAATTATCAACTTTGTTCATAATATTTACCCTCCTAATAATTAGGAACGGCAAACATTAAATTTTGCCATTCACCCAATTTTTCTTAAAAATACGATATTTTGTTCTTAGTTTGTTCAGATTATTAACAATCTGTTTGGTATTGAGTCCAGTCAACTCCCTAAGATATAAATAGATTGCTTTTTTATTATAAATCATTTGATCTTCATCAATTGAATTAAGAAGGATTTTAATCGCCTCTAAAACTTTCTTTTCGTTTTCTTTTAGGTTGGCGGTATCCCAACTTTCGATCTCGGACCAAAGTGATTCCCAAAACTCACGTTCTTCTCTAATCTCATCGTATTTATTATGAGTAGTGATAAGTTCATTATCAATTTCTTTTGGCATCTCGTCATAAAGAACTTCAGTTCGTGCTCGCTTAGCATTCTTCTTAACTTTATGAATAAACCAGTTTTTTGTGATTACACTGAAATATGAAAAGGCTTTAGAACCTTTACTGGGATCATATTTATCTAAAATTGTTGTCAACCAAACTTTACATTCACCTTTAAGAGAATCAATATTTGGGAGATTTGTGAATTTATAAGTGTATACAATTTTATCGACCATTTCATTAAAGGCTGGACCTATCCAATCAATATATAATTCAGTTCTTAATCTCTGATCTTCTGTAGCAACATATTGTATTATTGCGTTTTCATGATCCTTGGTAAAATAGTGTTTCCCTGCTTTGCGTTTTCTTGGCATATATTATTCTCGTTCCTCTTCTTCAGGTTGTACTTCAGCGGTTTCTTCAGCGTTTTCTTCAACATCTAAATCTGATAACATTTCAACATAAACATCAATTTGCTCAACAAGATGTTTGGAATGTTTTAAAAGAGTATTAAGAGTTTCATCTCCATAATACATCTCTAATTCATTTACTTGTTGTAAGTGATCTCCAAAATTTTGGTTGAGCGCGAGGAGCCCTTCTATATTCTCTTGAATAAAAAATAGCTTAGTTAGTAATTTTACAATATACCAAACTAAAATACCATTTAATATTAAAGATCCTATGAAAAGTAGTGTAAAAAATATAGACATTATTCGGGCTTCCAGTTAATCATTTCTTTTTTGTAGTCTTTGACTTCTTCTTTTGTGTCTTTTATGAAGTCTTTGACAATCTGCCCAACTTGTGCTTTTTTGTCTTGTTTTTTAGCATAATTTATATGTTGTGGAATTCGCTCAATTTCAAACCGTTCTTTACATTCTGTAATATCGGAACAATTTTCTTTTTGCTCATTAAATGAGTGTATAACATCAAATGTCTTTTCACACTTCATACACTTATAAACATATTTGGGCATACTATCAAGTGCCAGTATCTACAGCATCTAAATAGGCATTAAAAATTTCAGTGCCCTCAGTATTATCATTATCTTCCGTAGTGGTCATATCCACAACAGGTGGGTTTTGAACAATGAGTCCAGTAGGGGTGTCGGTAAAATCAAACTCTTTTAATATAGGAACAATGTCCGTTTGGTTTAAAAGGGAATTTTGTAGGGCTAGCATAACTGCCCCAAGTGCTTGATCTGAAAGTTGCATATGTATCTCCTTTGCTATTGTTATAATAGCACATTTTGTTAATTGTTTAAATTATCTTGAATAATCATCTTCAAGTCGCACAACATCATTAAGATGAGGTGTGCTAACCTCTATAACCTCTACTGAGGATTCTAAAGCTCCGAAGCGATGTATTTGATTGGGTATAACATGGAACGACTCTCCAGGCATAATTCGCATTGGTTTGTCATCCTTGTCGTAGTTAACCAATATGCCTTTTAAGACATATAGGGTTTCTTCTTTTATCTCGTGATATTGTTTCGAAAGTCGGTGTCCCGCATTGATGTGCAATAGTTTTCCAACATAGTCGTTTGTTTCTGCCCAGATTACTTCAAATCCCCAAGGCTTTTCAACTCGTCTCATCTTATAAGTCCTCTAAGGTCTGCGTCGTACATCATTTTAGCAAGACCTTCAAATCTAGTCTTTGGCTCCCATCCAAGTTTTTCTTTTGCTTTTGTGGGATCTCCCAGCAGTAATGGCACTTCGTGTGGGCGGAACAATCTTTCATCTATTTTAACATACTCGTCTATATCAAGACCTGCGTGCTTAAAAACTACTTCTAAAAATTCTTTAACAGTATGTGTCTCACCCGTTGCAACAACATAGTCATCAGGGACTTCTTGTTGTAACATCACCCACATAGCTTCTACATAGTCCCCTGCAAAGCCCCAGTCTCGCTTAGCATCGAGGTTGCCTAAATATAGGCTGTCTTGTAGTCCCATTTTAATACGGGCAGCAGCACGGGTGATTTTACGGGTAACAAATGTCTCTCCACGGCGCGGGGACTCGTGATTGAAAAGAATGCCACTGGAGATGTGAAGCCCATAACTTTCTCTGTAGTTTCTACAAAGATTATGAGCATATGTCTTTGCACAAGCATAAGGGCTGGCTGGCATAAGTCTCGTGGATTCGCTTTGTGGATTCTCGGGATTATCGCCAAACATTTCGGATGAAGAGGCTTGGTAAAATTTAGCCTCGGGACAAATGTTTCTGTAAGCTTCCAGAAGACGAAGTGTGCCCATCGCAACTATTTCTGTGGTTTCCTCTGGTGTGTCGAAAGAAACACGAACGTGGGATTGCGCCGCAAGATTATAAATCTCGTCAGGCTGGTGTTCTATTAAAAGCCTATGAAGGCAACCGGAATCATTCATATTTCCATAAACTAAATTAAAATTCATAATCAAGTCTGGATCATTAAAAATATGATCAATTCTATCAGTTGAAATCAACGAGGTTCTTCTCTTAACTCCAACCACTTTATATCCCTTTGATAAAAGCAGATCTGCCAAATAAGAGCCATCTTGTCCAGTTATTCCTGTTATTAGTGCTGTTTTCATTTTACGCCTCTTGCATTTTCATAATTTTCTACAAACCATTTACAAGTGTTTTTTAAAGCAGTTCGAAATTCAGTATACCTGTCGATATCCCAACCCAACTCCAAAAATTTGGTGTTGTCAGATGGCTTTCTTGGTTGACCATTACTGACAGTTGTGTCCCAAGTCACCTCATTTTCGTATTCCAAAAACTCACAAACCATCTCGCAGAGTTCTTTGATTGTGTGCTCACCTGTATTTCCAACATTAATTGGATCGGCAACATTATAGTTATTAAACATAAAGACAATAATCTCAGCCAAGTCTTTAGAATATGTAAATTCTCTACGAGGGGAACCATCACCCCAAAGAGTGATGTTTGTATTGCTTCTTTTTGCTTCGTACACTTTTCTAATAACCGATGGAATCACATGGCTTTTGACTAAATGATAATTATCATTCTCGCCAAAAAGATTGTTTGGAATAACATTAATAAAATTGCTTCCATATTGATCTCGGTAAGTTCTTGCCTGAACATCTAACATACGCTTTGAAAATCCATAACCCATATTGGTGTAATGGGGCATGCCCATATGAATGTCTTTTTCAACATATGGAAGGTTGGCAAATTCTGGATATACACAGGTGCTCAAAAGTGATAATACTTTTTCAACTTTAAATATTCTGGATGCCTCAAGCACATTTGTGTTCATATATACATTCTCGGTATAGTGAGTGCCAAGAGCATCCATATTACCTTTCATTCCACTAACCTTAGCAGCCAGATGGATAACATATTGGGGTCTAACCTCGCTAAACAATTGTGTAGTTTGTTCATAATTTGTCAAGTCGTATTTACTACCAACATAAACCGCATTAGGCATAATCTCTTGGAGAGCAACACCAACCATTCCTGTTCCGCCGGTCACTAGAACCCTATCTTGCACACTTAATAAATTCATTATTTGCCCTCATCGGGATAAATAAGAAACTTCGGGCACGGCACAATAAACTTGCCACCTTTCTCGATGTATTCCGTTTCTCTTTCAGCAAACTCGTTGATAAAGTGCCATGGCAAAATCAGCAAATAATCAGGCTGATTTTCTCTCATTTCTTTTTCTGATATAATTGGGATTTTTGTGCCAGCAGTCTTAAGACCAAATTTATACTCGGATCGTTCAGCTATATAATCAATATGTGTATAGTCTAAGCCATACCATTGTAATAAAGTGCTGCCTTTTGTTGACGCTCCATACCCACAAATTGTCTTACCCTTTTCTTTTTCTCCTTCAATAAATGACATTGTGTCTTCACGAAGTTTACAAATTTCAGAGTAAAAATCAATATAAGTTTGTGGATCGTTTAGCTTTAAGGATCTTTCATATTCCAAAATGGAATTAACCCTAAAATTAGCAACATCTCTTTCTTGTTGATTTCTAAATTTTGTTTTATTAGATGTATTCTTCATTAAATAAACTCTGAAGCTTCCACCATTAACATCGTTCAACTGACAATCTACAATATCAAAACCAACTCGGTCCATCAAGTATTTTATTGAACTTAGCGAATAATAACAAATGTGTTCGTGGCAGATATTATCAAAAGCAAGCTGTTTAAGCATTAATGGAGTATAACTTAATTGAAGAACCCAAAGTCCGTCGTCATCTAAAATGTCATATATATCTTTTACAAAAGGTTCGGGATCGTCCAAGTCATAAAACATCGCTATTGTTGTAATAATTTTTGGATTTAAGTCAGCATATTCAGTTCTTTTATATGCTTCGGCGCTAAAAAAGTCCTGTACAATAGCATTTGCCTTTTTTGATGATTCTGCCACGAATGACTCATCAGCAGGATCAATTCCAACCTTGATCATATGATCTGGAACATAATCAAATATTGTGCCGTCGTTACAAGCAATGTCTAAAAACACATCACCCTCTTTGGTATCGATGGAATCAAAACAAGAAACAGCAACTTCCTTGAGCTTTTGTTTCATTGTATCATTGATACCAGACCTATACCAATATTTTCCATACATTTCTTCTGGTGGAAGAATACTATCCAATTGGAGTAGTCCTGATTCGGTGCATAACCTCATCTTGAGTTCACCAATACCGGTTCGTGGTGCGTTTCCATCGGGCGTAAAGTCTGACATTTGAAGTTCTCCTAAATTAAAAACTTCAATTGTTTCTTTGCCAGAGATTCTACATTTCATTTGTTCTCTCCATTATACATTATCCAAAATAATTTCACTTATAAAATCAACTTGTTTATCGCTAAGATTTTGATGACAGGGAACATAAAGCCCTTCTTTGTGGACTTTAGTAGCATTTGGTAAGTCTACCTTCTCATATCTCGTATACCAAAACGGATGTTCTTGTATAGAGCCACAAATTAGCGGTCTACATTCTATGTTATTCTCAACAAGAGTTTTAGCAATCTCAGTCCTGTTTTTGTGAAGCAACCCAAACGCTAAAGAGGACACTGGACTGGTATCACTTTGCTGTATCCAAACATGATCTTTAAGTCTATTAGCAAATCTATCATAATTTTTACTTCTATTGGCAACATAAGAATCAATCTTTTTTAGCTGATCTCTGCCAACATAAGCACTTAAATCTGTATTTCGTATGTTCAACCCAGGAAAGACAAAATAATAATTTTCTAAAAAGGGGTCATTCATTTCATATTTCATAAAAGTTTTCTCCTTATAATCCGAATCATTATCTCGCAACCACCCGTGAGAGCGTAGAGAAATCATTATATTGTATAATTCGTTGTCATCAGTCGTAACCATACCACCCTCGATGGTTGACATCGCGTGTCCATAAAAGAACGAATGAGTGCTTGCCAGCCCAAAAGTTCCAAGCTTCTTGCCATCGAGGGCACTGCCGTAAGCCTCACAAGTATCTTCAACTAATAATATATCATACTTTTCACAGATTTGTAATATTCGTTTCATTTTATTTGAATGACCCAAAACGTGAACCAAGATTGCTAAGGCTGGTCTGTGCTTTTCACACAACTCCTCAAAGTGGTCTACATCTAATCCTAAATCATCTTTGTCAGCATCACATAAAATAGGTGTCATTCCAAATTGAATCATAGGTGATACAGTTGTGACCCAACTGATTGCTGGAACTATAACCTTTTGGTTTCTAAGTTTGCCCGAATAAAGCAAAGCCAACACTACTAATAAATTAGCCGATGAACCTGAATTTACAAAAACAGAATGTTTTCCTCCAAGCCAAGCGGACCACTCTTTTTCAAATGCGACGGTTTGTTCGCCTTTTGTGTATCGGTCACCAGAACTAAGCCAGTCAATAAGACTGCTGATATCTTTATCATCAATTATTTTTTCTGCTAACTTAATCATACTTCTTCTATTCTTTTTGTTTTATCGCAAATTAGCAAGTCATAGGCTGGCTTATTGCCGACACTTAAAGAGTGCCACTTGCATCCCCACTTTTTTAATTGGGTTTCAGTTAAGTCATACCAGTCAACTCCAGTTACAGAACCTCTTGCTGTCCAGTATGTTATTTGATGTCCTTGCTCATATAGGTGATTAATCTTTTGTATATTCTCATAATCGGGTTCTGCTTTTGGGTAAAGCCTTTCCCCTGAATAGAAACATATTGTCTCATCGATATCCACATAGATTTTCATCATTAACCTCTCAACGAATTTCTTTTTTCTAATTCGCTGCCCAAGACTTTTCTTGGTCCACCTTCGCCGAGAGCACTTTCAATGTCTCTAATACCTTTTACTAATTTTATAAGCCCAGATGGCTCAACAGATGATTTATGGTCGCTGCCCCACATATTCCTATCAAGGGTAATGTGCCTTTCAACCCAAGTGGTGCCCATTGCTACTGCTGCGAAAGTGGTAACAAGACCATATTCGTGACCACTATAGCCGATTTCTTTGTCTTTATACTTGTTTTTTAACCAACTAATGTAGTTTAAGTTAAGCTCCTCTACCTTTGAGGGGTAAGAAGAATTTGTGTGCATGATTACATCAGGGTTACAAAAATGAATACTATTTTCAATTTCGGCTTCATCACTCATACCCGTTGATATAATTAGAGTATCACTATTCTGTCTAGCATAAGTGACCAATTCTTCGTTAGTTATTAGCGCAGATGGTATTTTAGACAAATTAGTGTATTGTTTCATAAAGTCTACGGAAGGTTTGTCCCAAACAGAGGCAAAACATCCAATTCCAATTTTCTTACAATATGAAAAGATCTCATCATATTCATCTTTTTCAAATTCAATTTTCTTCTTATAATCAATGTAGGTCATTTCTCCCCAAGGAGTTGAACGTAACTTATATTTCTGAGCCTCTGGGACACATATATCTGGAGTTCTTTTCTGGAATTTTACATAATCGCAACCAGCGACCTTTGATAGATCAATTAAGTCCTTGGTCAATTTGATTGATCCGTTGTGATTAATTCCTATCTCAGCTATTATCTTTACCATAAAACCTCTCTATATCCTTTGGGGTATCCACATCTACTGGACTTTTTATTTTATAAAATACTGTATCTTTATTATACAGGTTTTTGTTTAGTTTTTTTAACTCATCTGAATGAAATATACAAATAAAGTGGCTTATTTCAAAACATTCTGGATAATCCTGCCTTCTATACAGGTTATGCTCGATAATTTGTGTGCCTTTGTGATTGTCTTTTTTTAACATATATAAGAAAGGACTAACCTTCACATCGGAGCAACATAACAAAGAGCGGGCTTGTGTTTTAGAATAAAACTCCAAAACCTCTTCAATATCTTTCCAAGTTCGCTCAGGATAAGTAAGATATAACATTAAGATCTGCTCATCTTCAGAAATGTTATATTGATTAATAACATCTTGTAAAACATCTCTTGTGCTTGTAGTATCTTCTGATAAGGACTTTTGTCTTTTTAAAACGTTATATTCGGACGAGCTTAATTGCTGTATGATTGTTTCATCATCGGTTGTTATTATAACATCATTTTTGTGTATCTCGGGTATTTTTGAGATTGTGTATTCAAGTAACAATCTATTTTTACCAGGAAGTCCTTTAGAACCTTTGCGAGCAGGTATAATAATTTTCATTTATAGCTGCCCTATTTTAAACCCTTCATACCAAGGATCCTGATTTAAATTGATAACTTCAATGCCTCTATTTTTAGCGCTCTCACTTAAAACAAGGATATCGTTCTGTAAATTCTCTCTTACTGGTGTCCAAGCATTTGGACCCTGTGCTTTGTGCTTCCAATCCTCTTTATCAGAATTGGCGTAGCCTTTATTGTAGTCTAAATCAAACCCAGAGACATATATTGGATTACAACCCATTATAATAGCGAAAGCAATTGCGTGCATTGATACCGTATCCCCAGTGCTATAATGTTGATGAGTACCGGTTAAATTTCTCAGATGTTCTTGTAAGGTCATTCTATGTGGATTATTTTGATCACAGCACTTACCATCTAAAGCGTGTCCAGAGTTTGTATAACATCGCGGTGGGTGCCACATAATCTCATTGTTACCAAATCTAGTAAAATGAAAATTCTTATTTCGTTCATAGTGTTCTTTAAATGTTTTTAATATCTCAATACAATGTTTACCTTCCCAGTGACGCTGGTCATATACAAGCCATTCTCCTAATATGTTTTTTTCAATTTCACTTTTTGAAGTAAAATCTCCATCGTCAGAATAAAATATCGGACAGCCTGCTTTCTTAATAGTATCAAAAAGTATCCTCATAGGAAAAGCATGTTCAGAACTGGACAATATCCAATAATCAGGAGCGATAGTAAAATAGTCCCACCAATTGTTAACTGAAAATCTAAGGAGATCTCCCGCATTTTGAAGCTCAATAATTTTTTGCTTGTTCATATTTAGACTTGGACCGTGAGCGGTAATAACACAAGGCATCTCTTTATGTCTGTCTATTATATTTTTTATTTCAATTTTCATTTTTTACTTTTGATTCAGCCCACCAAATACCGGGAACCAAATATTTGTAAGCGTGATACTTCATTTTTTCGAATGTCATCCACTCGCACCTTTCATGCTCATAAATACCAGTATGAATATTAGGAATTATTTTACCTTCCTGCTCCGTGGAGGCAATATAAACGATTAGATTATCTAACCTAACACTACCAGTGCCCCATTGAAAATTTAAATCATCAATTGCACATTCTTCTTTGCATTCGCGAACGGCAGTATTAAAATGTGACTCGCCATCTTCTACATGACCTTTTGGAATATCATAGCCTTCTCTTGCCCACATCCCAAAAGTCATCCATTGACCTTCGATCTTCTTCACAACAACCACTCCTGCACCGGGGGAAAGGTATGCAGTTTCCCAAGTCCATTTATCGGACATATGTCGCTTTTGCTTTACAGGCTCCTACTCGTCTTCCCCACCAAAGCTTTTCAACACCCCATTTATAATAATCTCCATTATAATTTTCTGCGTCAAATGAGACTTTAGTGTTATTTTTCTGAGGCTTAGACTTCTTGTGAATTACATTATGTATATTATATTTAAATGTGTGTTCAAATGGATATGATTTTTGTGGGTCAACTAAACCAAGTTTTTGATATCTAAATAATTCTGATATTTCTTCAGTGTATTCAATGTTAAAAACCTCAAGTAAAAATTGCTGAATTTCAGAATAGAATTGTTCTTTGTTTTTAGAACATTCAATTGCTGTGGCTTCTTCAAAATCCCAAGCAAAGTTCTTTCTTACATCTTCAACAATTCTACCCCAGGGCTGCTTAACATCTAATACAGCATCTAAGTTGGAAATTGTTTTTTGAAGTTCTTGACCTACAAACGTATCTGGGTTGTCCGACATAAACTTTAAAAAGCTCTCATAAAATTCTCTATAAGTTATACTTCTAGTGCTGCGTAAATATCTGGAAATATATTGAATTGTTCCCAGATAATGCCCATACATTACCGTCCATCTAAATAAATGGGCTTGTTTGTATTCTTCAAATGACATTGCGTTGCTGGCAACAATCATATCTTCTCGCTCAAACTCATTCTCGTCGGTTATATCATAGTGGTTAAACGCAGTATAAGTATTTAATACCTTAAGTCCATATTCTTTAATATATTCAGGATCTCCAAATGGTGTATTTGGTAGCGCGGTCAATGAATAGATACCAATATAGTTATGTTGACCAAGTTCTATCGTTTTACAAACTCCCTCCATAAAACTATCAGTTGTCTCTTCTGGTAAGCCCAAAATTAATTCCACATAACTTGTAAGATCTTCTTCGTTATACATTTCAAGGAATTTCTCTAACTTTCCACTATCAATATTCTGTCTTTTGATAGCTTTTAACACGGCAGGGTTCATAGATTGTAGGGCGATTGTAATACCCTTATCCATATCAGCTTCGGTAAAGATCTTAGCCAAGGGGATAACCTTATCACCCTTGTTCTTTGCCCAATCACATCTATGCTTGCCTGGGTATCCAGTTTCTTTCTTTTTATCAACCATATATCTTGTGATATCTAAATGTTCTGGGAACATTCCAAAGTTAGAATCAGCATTGTAGATAAATTCAACCTTGTGGTCCGATATCCAGTCAATCTCTTTTTTGACCTTTTCAAAAGATTGTCTTCTCACCTTACTATAATATTTTGCTCCGATTTCACAAAATGTACAAGAATAAGGGCAACCTCTTGTCGTCTCAATTGTAGATTCTAGCGCATAACTATGATCGGCTTTTTCAAGCAATTGATCAAATAGTCCATCGAGATAGGGACTTGGCATTTCGTCAATATTGGCAATTCTGGGTCTGGCTGGTGTTGCAAAAGTGGTTAAATCCTTATTTGGAACAGAACATCCTATAATTGATTTCCAATCTGGTTCGTCTTTTATAGCTTCAACAAGAATTTCTTCGAATGCGATTTCCCCCTCACCGTGGACGATAATATCCACGTATGGATGTTCTTCGAAAAATCCTTGACTTCTATCGGCAATAGGTTGCTGCCATCCACCAAAAACAATAATACAATTTGGAAATCTTCTTTTGAGTTCCTCTGCTACTTGTTTGTTATATTTGTAATTCCATACAAAACAATTAAAACCGATGATATACGGGTCTTTAACCTTAGCAAGGATGTTTTCTTGATCTTCGCGATAATAAAACCACCCAGCCAAATCATAGTTATCTTTTATTTCCTTGTTAAGGAGACAATGCGACCAAATTAAACCTGTGCTATATGGCAGTTTAATTTGATTCGCAATAATATCATTAATTTCAAACAAATATACGTTTTTCACTTTTATCCCTCGTTTGTTTTAAGAACTTTATGTTCTGTTAAATCGGTGTAAGACTGATCACCACCGGCATCTTCGTTGTGCTCTGGTAATTGCCTCAATATTAAATAAGCTTTGGCAGCATCCTCTGGGTGTAGATACATATTCCATCCCATAAGGTCAAATTTCTCTTCAGTATAAAAGTATTTTTCATGAGGATGACGACCCTTACAGCGCATAGCTTTAAGCCAGTCTACAGCATCTTTGTCATTAGTTAAGATAATGCCACCCTTAGTGAGTTTTAAAATTTTCTTTCTGTGAAAAGATACACATTGAAAAGAATCTTGTATATACATGTTTTTTGTTAATCTTAATGCGGAGTCATATATGGGATGCGGTTTTAACTGGTAAAGTCCAGACCAACTAATATCTTTAAACTTATATTTACAGCCAGCGTTGTGGATGACCATAGGAATTGATACATAAGTCTTTTTAGGTATTTCTATAATATCTTCTTTTTGGTCACATTTCAAATATTTTAAACATAAAAATAAAGCATCTGTACAATTATCAATTGCGACGGCGTATTTACTGCCTGTATATTTCGCACATGCTCGCTCGAATAAATCAACAGCATCCCAAGCATCTTTAATAAGACCCTCTGAAATTAACTGGTCAATCGCATATTCTTTAAACGGATCATAATTCATTTTTTATTCTCACAAAAGTTATAATAACCTTCAGGGCTGGTGTCCCACTTTCTGCCGTAAAAACTAGATGGTGTGTTTAGTTTGGTAACATCGCCATGTATTGATTCGTCTTTAATATTGTTTGTCTTAAATGTGGTATAGGTGTTGTTGCCATATCCGTCATATTTGCGACAAGGTATAATTCTAAAATCAAAACTTACTCTAGTATTGTCTGTGCTATTGGGATAGTTGCCATGAGTACATCTGTTACCATCAAAAATGACATATTCACCATATTTCATATCCATAGACTCATAATTACCCAAGCCTGGTACTGATTCAACCCATGTGGCAGCAGTTCCTCTCATTATGGTTAATGGTATCTGAATATTAATTTCCCAGTCTGGATGTCCATGATTTGGATCACTATCATAATGCCACTTAGAAACAGCAGTCTGATTTGGAACGTGTACTCTGAAGGTTGGGGTCTTTTGATAAACAAATGAGCCTTTGATGTGTTTGGATAGCTCGTTTCTAATGAAGCTTTCGTAAGTGTCCGTCAATTCTTTCCATCCTTGGTTCAACTTTTTATAAAAGGTTTTATGGAAAAAAGTCTCTGCTTCGTTCTCTTGAATAAGGGGTTCTTGCTTAGTTAACTCAAGGTCTAAAATATGTACTTTTGATAGATCGTCAACATCAAATAATTTAGCTACGATATCTTGAAAAGGGTAAATTTTAAAATCGTATTCTTTAACTACGTGACCCATTTTCTTCTCGTTTGTTCATTTGTTCAACAATATTCTCATATAGTAAATCATCAGGTCTAATATATTTTTTAACTCTCTCGAAGTTTTCTTTTACACCATCAAGCATAGAGTTATACTTTTCTGCACTTAGACTTGATAGTATTTCTTTTAATTCACCTGGATGGTTAAAAGAAAGAATACCTCTCATATCAAAAAAGTCACCAATGTTGGGTGCTCCCCAGTAAATTGGCACAGTGCCAGTTACAAAACAATCATATATTTTATCAGCAAAGTAAAAGCGTCTTTGGGCATTTTCAATTGCAATTTGAAACATATATGGGTTTGTACCCTCAGATTTTAGTTCCAAAGGATTGTCTGTTCCTCTGCCAAAGAAATCAACCTTATCATATCCCATTTGAGGAATTAATGTTTTGGCTATAATATGCCTCAATCTATGACCAAATAACCAAGTCTTTTCAGAATAGATCATTGATACTAATTTGGTCTTTTCGTGTATTTTGTGACTTTGGAGTTCAATGCCCGAACAATCACAAGGGTGAAATTTATATTTACTTGGATCTCGTTTCAACAACGTTTCTTCGTATGTGAAGATAAAGTCATAGTGCTGCTCAAGCTCCGTAATTTGCTCATACATCCAAGGTAATAAATCATACGGCTCAATTAACCAAGCAATTTTTACAGGGCTATTGACGGTCGCAGCGTGGGGCAGCATCTTATCTGTGAAAACGGATATACCATCCCATTCTTTTAGATTTTTAACATATCTAATAAGTTCTGGTTTCCTTTCATAAATGGGGGCGCTGCACCTTAATGCCGACTCTAAAAAACTATCGTGCAAAATAGAATTATCGACCATGTTCAAAACAACATGCCCTTCTTCATCTGTTTCCAAATTGCTTAAAAAACTTTCAACATTATTAATCATTTATTTTAGCATCTCCCATTCTTGCGGTATCAAATCGGTCATTGCCAGGTGTTCGTTCTTTGGTCCAAACCAAACAGGTGGTGTTATAATGCGCTTGTCATCGATCTCACTCAGCCAAGCACCCCACCAAGAAAATGATGAATTGGCAATAATATTATTTGGTATTTTAGACATCAAATACATATCAAGCACATCGTCCTGATCTTCAATGTAGATGTTATCTTCACCAAAGGTTTGTCTACACCATTTTATATCATCGCTAAAAAATACAAATTTGTGCTTATCGGAAAATCGTGACATTGCCTCATCGTAATAGCCTTTTCCTATTATAGCGTGAAAGTCTGAATATTTTAAATAATCGCCACGACGAATGTGTACTGAAACATAATTTTTATTATAGATTATGTCAGAGTATTTCTTGTCCAAGAAACTTAAAACTTGCTCTTGTGGTTTAAATAAGTCTAATATGTGCTCTCTGTTATGTTTAAAGTGTTTTTCAGATTGGAAATAACCTTTTAAATAAGTATTAGGTCTGTACTCAATTTTTTCATACGATTGATCTGGGGGTTCAAGATAAGAGTGCTCTAAGAAAGATAAATCATTAGTATAATTTAAATTCCTGAAGATTGTTTTTCTATGTAATTGCGTTTCTCTATCTGTCGGCGTAATTCCACCTATAAAATACGGATACAGGACTTTATCGTCGTTATCAAGCGCTAACGAATGTGTTGTTGCCACTATAAACATTTGATTGCCTAATCTGCCTACCATCTCACACGAAATCATATTTCACCCTCAATCAATTTATATTTTGGTTTTGTTCTTATTTCTGATTCAATTGACAATTGTAGTTGGTGATTAACCTTGTCCTCGTTTGCCGGATTGGTTCTGTTATAAACATGTAATATTTTATCAATATAGCGTGCTCGCTTTCCTGCCATCTCTAACATTGGAAAAACAACTGGCAAGTCACCGCACATAGGGTAGAATTTGCCTTCGCTATTTTGCATATCTTCTTTTTTAATTTTTTTCCATAACTTGTATTTACAAGTTCTTAGATGAGAGGTCATCCACTCAGTCTGCCTATAAAGCTGATTATCAATAATATGATCTGGTACCTTTTTGTTAAACTTGCCTCTAACTTTAGCTGGATACTCAACATAGCTTCCATATGTCATCCAACATTTTTCTGTGCTGTATACTTCGTTTAGATATTCCAAGACATTTCCATCAGCAAACCAATCATCGCCATCGAGAACAACAATTATATTTTCATCTTCTGGATTTGCTTTATTTATCCCGTAGTTGGTACTGCCCAAGGCACCAGTCCTTTCCTCATTAATATAGAATTTAAATCTACTATCACCCTCAATCTCTTTTATTATGATGTCTGCTGTTTCATCGGTACCCTGATCACAAACAAATATACATTCATAGTCTTCATAGCTTTGTGCCTTAATACTTCTAATGTTATATAAAATCCATTTTTCTACATTGTAAAACGGAACAATTATCTTAAAGTGACTCATTTTTGTTCTCACTCATTCTTAAAATAAATTCTGGAATTTCAATACCTGCTGCTGCTCCGCCTCCCATTCCCATTGAGTGCTCATATTTTATTCCAGGGCGGGCAGGATTAAAAGCAATTCCCAACTTTTCTCTAACTTCTTTTTCTAAATTCTCACGAGCAGAAACAAGGTCAGCAGCACTTAAATAATCGGTCCATACATAAGAAGTATATCCACCATCAGGATCTCCCTTATAATAATCTTGGTCTACAAGATAGTTCAAAGATGCTTGATAAAGTCTATCACCAGACTTTTTGTCGGTGTATACATAATATTCGTTTTCTTTAATAGCATCGTCAAAGTAGGGAGAGCCAGGATAAGTTGTAATAATTGTACAATCAAAGTCCTCTGGTTCTACCTCTAAAATCCAATTTTTAGTGTTTTCAACACTTTCTAAGCTTTCACCTGCGTGACCTATAGACATTAAAGCTTTAACCTTAAGTCCGTGGCGCTTAGCGGTGTTGACACATCTTGTGTTGTCTTCTCGTTTCGCAATCTTTTTAATATTAGAGAGAATTCTAGCATCGCCAGATTCAAACCCAGTCAATAGCCACCTAAATCCAGCACGATACATAGCGTCTGCTTGCTCGTCAGTAAAAAGCTCGGCTTTGACAAAACCCCTAAGTCTAAAATCAACACCGTGTTTTTCTTGTAAATTACATAGTTCATTCATCATAGAAACCATATTCTTATTAACATTTAATTCATCATCATAGAACATAAACCCCTTGGTACCATATGTCAAGTAAAGATTTTCAACTTCTTCGATGACGGATTCCGTAGAGCGTGTTCTAATCTTTCTCAAGAAGGGAGAATTTCTGCCACTACAAAAGGTACAGTGAAAAGGGCAACCCAACTGAGCAATCACACTTAAAGCAGGCACCCCTTCAATAGAATATTTGTATGAAGACATATCAACTAAGTGTCTTGCTGGAGGAGGCAGGACTGAGAATTGTTCGTGAGAAAGAAAGTATTCTGATTTTGAATTGTCTGCATCAATTACCTTTTTATCAGTAGTAATCGCATCAAAAATAGCCAGTTCTCCATCCCCACACACAAGAACATCAAAATATTGTTTAAGACATTGAACATCTTTATGTGCCCGATCGCTGCCTACAAAGTTTTTTGCTGCTTCTCTTTTTGATGCGGTGTGCATTAGGGTAACGTGAGGTCCACCTAAAATAACTTTACTTATATCACCGGGCATCTTGTTTTTTAAAAATTGCCCAATCTTAACAGCGTATGGCACCTGTGGTGTTGTGGCTGTAATCCCAAATACCGAAGCTCTTGTTGAGGTGTTTATATAATCACTTAACACATCAATATAATTTTCAACACCGCTGAGATCTATCATGTCAACTGAATAGTTTTGCTGCTCTAATGAAGCAGCAATTTTTAATATTCCAAGTTGAACAAAAACCCTCTCGTCTAAAAGAAACGGAGAAGGCGGGATTATCAAACATATTTTCATTTTATTCCTCAAAGCTTTGTAATACAATATTTGGTATTTCTTGTCGTTTTGTTCTCATTATATCAACAAGAGCTTTTCCTTTTAACTTAAACCATTCTTCTTTAACTGCACCGGGCAATTGATTTGTTATAACCTTCATTCCCATCATTCTAGATTCAACTATAATTCTTGATAATGTCTCTGGTGTTTTTGGAAAGAATACAAATCCTTGATTTTGTCCCAGGCGGGATAAGAACTCTTTGTATGAACAAGGATTAATTAGATCATATTCATAATTTTTGTATTTGCAGTATCTTACTGCCTCTATTGTGTTTTTATGACCAATATTAGAATTCATAATAGAATATTTTTCTTGTTTTTGTCTCAAGCTATATTCTTCCAACAAAGTTAAAACTTCTTCAGACCACAAATTACCGCCAAGACTTTTTATATTATCTAACTCTAAGTTTGATTTAACGATATCAACGTGAAATGAAGATTGACATAACACTGCTTTGGCGTTTTTATAAAAATCATAATTTACAATTCTTTCTTTAGGTGCTTTAAAGTTATTGTATAACGCTGGGTTTCTGTTGTCAAGATATTTATGGTCGTGTTCATAAATAATATAATTCTTGAACGCAGATTTACAATCCTCGTTAAGACCGATAAAATTAGCAATTATGTAGTTAACATCATCCTTAATATTGTCTGGACTTAAAGTCTGGCTTTTTACTTTAGAGATTTCGTGTTCTTTAGAAAGTAGCCCGATTAACTCTTCGTTGTTTAGTTCGCCGCCGCCGTTAACTTCATCAGCAAAAAAGTCTGCCACAAAGCAAAGTTTCATTCGTGCTCTTCGGCTTCAAGCTGTTGAAGCCACTCCTCAACCTCAAAAACTTCTTCTTTATAAATATGGTCCGCAAATTCTTTATACTTTTGCTGTTCAGTAAAGTTTTGTATCAGATGTTTCTTAAGTTTCTTTGCCATACTAAGATATTTAGAATAATTTTTATACATGTCTCTCATGGTTGATTTTGCGCTTTTCTCTGTAACATTACACCATGATGAATCAGCCTGGATAACACCCTCCCATACGGCATCTGGAGGTACTTGTACCATCGTATATTCTACTTTACAAAACAAAGGGCGGATCTTTTCTTTCTTTTGTTTACCTGATTTAACTGGCGCATAAAGAAAATCGTTTTGACCGCTCCAAGCGGGGGCGAGTACAGGAATACCATGGTAAGCCGCCTCAAAAATAGGCATGCCAAATCCTTCACCATGAGTATGTGTGATATATGCCTTTACTTTAGGATTAATATAAAGTGAATTCATTTGCCCCAAGGTTAAGTCTCCATGGATAAGATACACCTTACATTTCCTATCAGGGTATTTATCTGTAATACTTTTAATCCTTGCCTCGGTTGTCATTCGGTCCTGTGTTGAACAGTTGGCAATATTTGTCTTGAGAACAAGCCCAACTTCATCATTCTTGAATTCCTGCAAAAACCAGATTAATGTATTTAACATATTTTTTCTTGGACCCATTTGGGCTACAGACAAGAAGTTAAAATCATAATCTAAATCAAGTTCAAGTGGTTCCTGTTCCAGGCTGCGAACTGGATAGTTTACAACCTCAATTGGTGTTTGGTTGTGAATATTGACTTCTTCCTTAGTCTCTTCTACCTCTCCTTGATAAACAGTATTATTATATACATCTTTAGAGTGGTTTGAAACAACAATAATTTTATCCATCAAATGCCCTTTCTCAATCCAGTGTGGGGCGATTTTTGTTGTTTCAATACCCGCAGTATATCCAATATTCAAGCCCACATTATATTTTTCCCATTCATTTGGAATTGTAATCTGAAGGGCGATATCAATTGGCATATTTTGCTGAAGATGGTGTTGTGCCTTGCCAATCAAATGGTCAAGCCAACTGCGTTCTTCATCAAGTTCAGTAATCCAACCAGTTTGACCCCAAGGTATATTTTGAAGAAGAATATTAAATCTTTCTTCATGTGCTCTCAAAGAGCGAAGGGCAAATCTTGTCTGTTCACCATATCCAGACCGAGAAAGTGCTGGACCTTTTACTAATATTGTTTTCATTACTCAATCTCCATAAATGTATAAGGTTTATAAGACTTTCTTGTCTCCCAAGAACCATTCTTTTCGATTGTCTCATCAATGGTTTTAATCCAGTTGTTGCAGAAGTCTTCAAAATTATAATTCTTTTGAATATGCTCGCGACCCGCTTGACCTAGGGCTTCTCGTTCTTCTTTGGGCATCTCAACCATTTTTGTAAGAGCACTAATGAAGTCTTCTTTACCTATTCGATCTTCGTAGATATATGGTACATCCTGTGACCCGATAACTGCCTTGGAAGCGGGCTCAACGCCGATACCGAACCAATTTTCACCATCAGTGACCTGTTCTTGAAGACCACCAGTCATATTTACAATAATAGGGGTACCACAAGACAAAGACTCCAAGGTTGCTAAACCAAACCCTTCTGCATCGGAAATATTAATTGTGCAGTCCGCCATATTATAAATCTCTGCTAAGTTTTGAGGTGGCATTTTTTGTGTTGATAAAAATACTTGCCCCTTGTCCAAATCTAAGTGATTTATAATTGTGGTTAAATTTTGACCATGTGGATCGTGGGGATCTGTGTGTAATAATAAGCTTGCTTTGTCGTGTCCAACCCTATCTAAGAATTCTTTGAACCAAAAAATTAAAGATCCAGTCTGCTTTCTGCGGGCATTACGGTTATTCCAAAAAAATACAAATTTATCTTCAGGAATTGGTAGTGAGGATGTTTTAAAATTTAATACTTTTTTCTTGTCCAGAGGTTTAAAAATATCACCTTGGACCGCATGCGGTAAATAAACAGAATCTACATTTGGCGCTACTGTTTGAACGATATCGTGTGTTACTTTAGATATGCATACTATTTTGTCATTTGATGAATAATAACCCTTGTTAAATACCGGATATGGCTTATTGTCCCATACATGATGGTATACCATTGGAATATGAGTTCTTACTTCGTTATCCATTGCCCACAGCCAAGTCCAAAAGCGAGGATCGGTCATAAACCAAAGTAGGTCTGGCTTGTGGTTTCTCAACACTGAGCGGATCATATCTGGATTACCATAGCCATCAACAGGATAGATAACCCAATCATCACCATACGGTGAGACTTTTGAAGGAGTATAATCTTGATGCTTAATCGCGCCGCCGAAACATACAAATGAGTATCTGCCTGTGTTTATTAACGACTCAATAAAATATTTGGTTTGTGTACCGACACCAGATGGCGTAAACGGGTGATCTGCTAACACAAAGATCTTCTTTTTTTTATCACTCACGATTGTTTTTCCTTATTTACAATGTTCGGTTCTATAAAATTCACACCCAAATCCTGATGTACAAGCAAGTCGGTTTTTAATATGAATTTTATTTTTAATCGTTTTTACTGCTCTCACTAATAGTTCTATAGCGTTTTTTGTTCTCTTGGAACCACTTGAAGTGCTGAATATTTCCACAATATTTGTTTTTGCTGTTCTCTTTAGTAGGCAAAAATGAGTTTCAACATCTTCTGGATTTATGTTGTATTTTTTACAGAAAAAGTGCTTATAAAGCACAAGCTGATAAGCAATCATTTTATTGCTTCTTTGTTGTTTTCCCCAACCCCAAGAGCAAGTTTTATAATCTATAATATGAATCTTATTATCTTCAGTCTTTATAACGAGGTCAATAAATCCCTTAAAAAGATAGTTTCCAAAACCTTCCATTTCTTCATAAAGCTTTTCTTCAGTGGCAAACACTTCAAACTTTCCAAAATGTTCTTGAAGATGTGGAATGGTAATGGGGGCAATTTTTTTACCTTGTTCAAACATTGAAATAATCATTTCTTTACGAAGTTCAACATCAAGTTTTTTAATTTCTTTACGAAATTCAACTATAAACAATTCACTTTCATCAACATTTTTACCAATGTGTTCTGTTAGCAAGTCTTCGCAGACTGTATGAAGTGCTGTTCCAAAGGCAGTGTATTCATTGCCAGTAAAACCTTTAATTTTATCAATGTGTACAAGTTTATGTTTAAACGGACATTGTTCCCAGTTTTTCAACTCGGAATACGAAATGTGTGGCAATTTATTTCTCGTTTACCTTAGAAGCTTTTCGTTTGCTTTTCTGAGGTTTGTTTTTTGTATGAGTAAATTCCCAAGATTTAGATAATTCAGTTGAATGTTTATTATCAATTGTATGGGAGGATTCTGTCTTTAGGTTTTGATAGCCTTTACCTTTTAAATAATTATGAACATCACTTGTATTAACTGTGATATGTTTTGTATCATCGTTTTCTTCCCAAGCATAATCAACAAGTTTTCTTGGCGGCACACACATCGTTATGGTGAGAGTGGACCCAACCCCTTCATCAATTTGACTATACTTTTTAATGTATTCGTTAATATTCATTTGCTAATTCATCTAAATAGTTAAGCTTTCTTGTCAAGTTCGGGCAGATTTTGGCTATGTAATTTAATTCATTCATATAATATTTTTGAAACCCCGAGGCAAAGTATTCATTGATTGAAGTTACAGAGTAGGCACCAGGGAATAAACCAATAACTAAATTGTTTAAAAAAGGATAGCCAATTTCTTGAAATAAAAGCATATCAAAGTCTTCACTATATTTAACTTGCATGAACTCTTTTATGTTAACATTAAAACCTTGGCTTTTCAATAAATTATATAATTTTTTTCTTTTTCCAAGGAATTCTAATAAAACTTGCTCATCCTCGTAGATTAAATCGTAATTGTTTTGTTCAACTGCGTGCGAGATCTCGTGTATAATATCATCAAGCATATCTTCTTCATCCGATTGAATATTTGAGATATATAAGACGCCTTCTTTATAAAGAGCGTTAAGTTGTCTCTCGATCATTTCTGGATACATTCCAATTTTAACAGCGTCAATATACCTAAAATGGGCAACTGGCAATAGCTGTTCAATTTTATTAATTACCGCATTTAAGTTTATGTGATCTGGAAGAGGATTATCTGACCAAATAGGAATTTCCTTATTTAGATAATATATACCAGATTTTTTTATACTTTCGCGAATATAAAGAATAAAATTATCAGACATTTTCCTGTTCAATCGCGTTTTTTCCAGCGTCTACGTCATCTAATGCTTGGTGATATCCACGAACCCAGTTTTCTTCAGCGACTGCCATAAGAAATTCTGGAAATTCTTCTGCCACGGTTTCAACAATCATTGCAACTGTAACTTCACCGTTTTCGGGGTTATGGTTTTCTCCAACAAAATTAACAAGCCACTCTTTTAACTCCGTGTCCGCAGTTACAACCTCTTGTAAGGTTGGTGTTACATCTTCCATCTTATTTTTCCTTTTAAAGTATTTTTGCGCCAAGTGAAGCAACTTTTGATCGTTCACCCTTTTGAAGCGTCATATGACCAGATATATCATAATATTTAAATTTTTCTATAGAGTATGTTAAACCATTTGTGGTGGAGTCAACATAAACATTATCAATTTGATCAATGTCTCCAGTAAAGACTATTTTTGTCCCCTCTCCAACTCTTGTTATAATTGTCTTAATCTCATGAGTTGTAAGATTTTGAGCTTCATCTATAATTATGAAGGCATTAGAAATTGATCGCCCTCTAATATAAGTTAGTGCCTCGACTTCAATAGTTCCCCTCTCCATATACATTTCAAGGGTTGATTTATCATCTCCCATAAGAAACTGGAGGTTATCTTGAATGGGCATTAACCAAGGTGCCATCTTTTCCTCCATTGTGCCAGGAAGAAAGCCAATGTCTTTTCCGAGGGGCTGGATGGGGCGCGAGACTATTAGTCTTTTATAAATTTTATCTTCGTTATTCATAATTTGATGTAATCCAGCGGCGACGGCGAGCAATGTTTTGCCGCTTCCGGCTTTTCCAACCAGAGAAACAATAGGAATCTTTGGATCTAAAAGTAAATTTAAGGCAAATAGTTGTTCTTTGTTTCTTGAACGTACTCCCCATACGCCTTGTTTCTTATAGGAATTGATGTCATAGAGACTTTTACCTTTGCTTTTATATTGAGCAAGAGCGGTTTTCTTTTCGTTTGCCTCTGATATAAGCATAACAAATTCATTTGGATTTACATTTTTATGCTTCTCCTCATCAAGAAAAACATCTTCTTTGCTATAAAATTTATCAACTATGTGGTCGTCTACAAGTATCTCGCTATATCCAGAATAAAGACTATCGGGGCTATCAACAAGCTGTGTTAAATTATAATCTTCACAAAGAAGCCCAAGAGAATCACAGATAACCCGCATATTGATATCGCGAGTTACAACTATAACTTTTTTATTTGGATTGGCCGCCTTTTCGGTTAAAGCGGTCGCTATAATAATATGATCTGGTATACTTGGATCCAAGTCTTTCGGTAAAAGCATTATATCGTGGCTTTTGACACTTACAATTCCGTAACCTTTGCCAAGGCGTATACCCTTATGAAGATTACCCTTTTCTCTTAAAGAGTCAAGTGTGCGAATAATACCACGAGCATTAACGCCAACAGTATCTTGGCGTTTCTTATGGTTATCGATCTCTTCTAATACTTTAAGAGGAATAACTATATCATGAATTCCAAATTTATTGATTGCACGATGATCGGTGAAATAAGTGCTTGTATCAATAACATATATACGTTTCGCCATTCAGTTTCCTTAGTCTATTAATTAGTATTCAATCATAAAAGTGGCTGGGGCGGCTGGACTCGAACCAGCAATCTCCTGATTAACAGTCAGGTGTTGATACCTGGACAACTTCACCCCATTGTATCCATTATAACATATCATCCATACAACGATTAAATAACATTATGTTTTTTGTTTGTTTTATTTTTTGATGTTCAGCTTTTATGTTGGAAGCGAGGGATTCGCTTTGAAAACCAAGATCGCGTTTCATCATTTTTGCAATTCTTGTTTTTCCGTCTGAGGCTCTTTCTATTATTTCATCGAGTGTTCTTTGATTACTAAATGCCACAACAGAATCTTGAAAGGTTCTTGTTAATTGGGCGTGAGCAGCCGTATTACTAAAGCCTATTCTCTCTGCTCTTATAACCCTTTTGGAGTCATATTCAGTAAATACAATTGCCTCTTCAACTTTTGGCAGAATTTCTTGATATGCTAAAAGTAATAATTCTTTATTTTCTGTTAAAAAGGGAGTAGTGTTTTTGTTAAATCCACCCATGTCTGCCTTTTTTTGAAACTTCGAGGAGTGTTCATTCAAGATTTCATCAAAATCATCGAGCTTTCCAAATGGAAATTCAAGTAAATTCCCAGCTATATCTGAAGCTACATCTCGGAAGTATTTACCTTCGTGGAGCCCGACGCCATAAGCTATATCACGACCCTCACACCATTTAAGTAGAGAGCGGACAAAGCCTTTCTTTTTGCGTTCTGGAATAAAACCTGTTCGTTGATTGTTGATTTCTTTTCGCAAAGAGACGAGCCAATTAGTTTTGTAAGTTTCTAACCAATGATTAGAAACAATTTCGTTAACGATATCAATAAAATCCTCGTCACTAACGCGGTCGAGCATTTCCTTTGGAGAGATGTACTCTTCTTTGTCTTGGTAAGAATATTGATTTCTGGAGCCGTGGTATTTTTTCATAATACCTTAATTAGTTTTATTCTCCCAGAATCCCTCATAAAAATAATGTAAAGTTGTCATTATTATCGTGAGGATAATTGTTAGTTCTAAAGATTTTCTTAATTCACCAAGATAAAAGTAACTAATAACACTAGCAACATTAAAAGATATTGCTCTCCAATATATTACTTTTTTGATTTTATTTAATTTTTCTTCGTTCATATAGATGGAGCCACCTAAGAGATTTGAACTCTTAACCCCCACTTTACAAGAGTGGTGCTCTACCGTTGAGCTAAAGTGGCGTTTATTAATACTGCTGCTGGCGATATTAGCCCGCTGGGCTGCGTTTGAATAAATAGTGCTACGATAGTATTATATTTATTAATCGAGGGCTGAGAGTGCTTAAATACTTACAATATAGATTTTAAAAGGTATAATGTTCCTAAAAGACTGGCGGTGAATATAACAGTTGTTAATAACATAATTTTGGTTTTCATTTTTTGCATCATCTTATGGTTCTTGTAAAAGTTGTTCAATTACCATAGTCCATTCGTGATTGACTTCGAAACCTTGCTGCCAGCGTTGATAAGGCACGGTAGCCCATGCTAAATTCATTTTTCTGTCTATAAAATAAAACATTGGGAATTGACGATCAGATCGGTCAGGTTGAAACTGATCATCGGCATATCCAATTTGTTCTGGAGTTATAGCAATAACAGGATAATTACCAAGATTATAGTTTGTATGTAGTTGTTTGACATAATCTGCTTCTGCCCACTCATAATTTGTATTCCTTGTTATGGCTTTAACTAATCTAACGCCCTCATACCTATTTTGCATTAAATCATTTAGTCCATCAGTGTTAAGCCAATAAAGACATTCTTCACAAGTTGGGTTCATAATAACGAGCACAGTTATATCGCCAAGGAAATCATAAAGTTCAAAAGGATTACCCCGTTGATCAATACCAATGAGGTTACAAATCTTTTTTCTATCCTCAATTGGCATTACCCGAAAGTGATGGTCTTTGTTTATTATGTGAGTTGTGCAAGGTTCGGGTTCGGGCAGCAAATCAGAATTAAAAACAATTTCCGTCTCCGGTATTCTTAAAACGTGTTGTTCTATTGTATCTATTTTTAAATTTGTGTCAACATGCGATGATTTTGATTTTTCACCGCAACCAATCAGTGCAATTGATAATATTAAATTTTTCATAATGTCTATATGTGGCACGCCCGATAGGATTCGAACCTATGACCCACAGCTTAGAAGGCTGTTGCTCTATCCTGCTGAGCTACGGGCGCGTATGTTTAAAATTTGAGCAGTTTTACAACTCTTCTGCTCAGGTTGTAAGAAAACAAAGAATTATTATGTATTCTTTGTTTCTTGAACGTGAAGACGAACATCTTGTGCTGTTGTCTTTACTTGCTGCATTGTTTTCCGTATACGGGTTCCTGCTGCCGAGTTTCCATCAAGATAAAACTTATTATAGTCATTTCTTGTAGACTCAAGAAGAGTAATTAACTCATCAAGCGTCGTGGGTTTATTATCACTCATTTTTTGCTCCTTGTGTGAAATGGTACGCCAGGGTGGACTTGAACCACCGACATTTGCTTTATAAGAACAACGCTCTAACCCCTGAGCTACTGGCGTATATTGTTAGGGGTTAGTGTTATAACGTCTGACTATTGCCATTTATGTTCTGTAAGCTGTCTCTAAAAAATATTTAATGGTAGGAGAAGCGGGACTCGAACCCGCATGCTCAGACTGAGCGAGAGATTTTAAGTCTCTTGTGTCTACCGATTCCACCATTCTCCCATATATTGTAATATAACACTATTTTAAACATATGTCAAATGAATAAAATAAGTTTATTTACTCTTGCTTATATATTTGAGATCTTTGCGTTCAAAGAACCCACAGCCGTAGATTCCGTCTCTTCCGTTTGGGGCATATGGTTTCATCCATTTAACAAAATATTGTTTTCGACCCCATCGCTCTCCCACTTTTACAATAATACCACGAAGAGGAATATTATCATCCTTTCGTGCGCGTCGGTAGGTGTCTGTATATCTATATAAGGCGTCTAAGTTTTCGCCATAGCTTGACAGAGCTACTAAATCTGTAACTTTCATTTTTTTCATTAGCCGCTCACAAGTTCAAGGTCGCGCTCACTGAGATAAGAGCTTTCTTTCTGTGCGCCGTGCCAAAGTACTTTTGCCTGACCATGACCCGAGTTTACAACAAGACCAACTTTACCAGCGAAACCCCAACGTTGGGCTCGTTTATTAGATTTACCACGAACAAGAACACCAGCCTTGTATTTTGATGGTGAGGGCAAAAGACTCTCACATACCTGAGTGACGTTATCTCGGAAGTATCCGGCAAAGTAGTCAGTCATTGAATCTGAGTGATCGTTATAGCGTCGGACATGGAATAATGTGGCTTCACCATCTAAAGCACGGGGCTCATGACCGTGCATACCATTAACAGAGAACGACCCAACATAGTCTTTATGTTGAAATGTCCACTTGTAGGAGCCCCCTTCAGTTGGGGAAGTGATTTGAATATCAATACCTTGTTTTTTGAAGTGACTCTTAACTTTTTTGATTGCGTTGCGAACTTTCATTTGTTCTTACCTCTTGATTACATATATAATATACCACAAGATGGGCATTGTTGTCTACCCTAAAGTTGTAAAGAGAATGTCAAGAACAAAATAAAATATATGAGACAATATGACAAAAAAGATATCCTGTGCCAACATATAAACAAATCTCAAGAATATCTAAAATTTTGTTTTTCATTAAATAATCTCGTCAACGAGCCCGTATTTAAGACAAGTCTCTGCATCAAACCATAAGTCTCGCTGGAGGATGTCATTAAGTTGTTTTTTTGGAATCTTAGTATGTTTGCTATATATGCCACGGATCGTTTCCATAAGAGTATCACAATTTTCCATACTGTCTTTTAGTGCCTCGTAATTACCCCACATACCAGAAGATAACTGATGAATTAACATAAAAGAATGTTTGTGGATATAACGGCGTTCAGCTACTACACTCATAATGGTAGCAGCAGAGGCAGCACAGCCGTCAATAATTGAATGGACTGGCGCGGAACTATTCATGATGTAATCAACTGCTGCAAAGCCAGAGAAGACTGAGCCTCCATAGCTACAAATGTGAAGTTCAATTGGAATGTCGGAGGATCCCAATACTTGACTTCTATTTTTGATAGAGTTTCCAACCCTTATGATATTTTTGTTGAGAGTAAGGATTTTAGGACGAGTAACTTCAGAATAAAAATAAATCTTGTTATCTTGAACTGAAACAATATTATTGTCGTCTGCACCAGCGGTAGGTTGTCCTCCTGCGCTGGTTTCTATTTCTTTTTGCCAAAATATATCGTTCATTTTTTTGTAGTCCCTTTTTTAAATGTTTGTAATGTTTTTTCTAAATAAGTTTTTGTAACTTCTTCAGTAAAGTATTTGTCATGGTTGTTCATACATTCAATTATTAAAACTAAAAATTCTTTTGTTGTTTCTTGATCTTCATAAGAATCTTTTTCTATGCTAGTTTCCATAATTGTGAATAGTTCTTCAGCAACCCACTCAACATCTCCTGAAGTTAAAAAATTAGCAGCATACATTTTAGCAATAGATTTTACCTTCATATTATAAGTAGTCTAAACAAAAAGACGGAGGTAACTTTTGCTACCTCCGTCAGAATATTGTTTAGATTATTTTCCTATTTTACACTCAATGTCATACTTTCACCAGAAAACACTTGTGTTTTAATTGGTAACCCATCGGGACCAGCAAAAAGATTAGTCTCAATGTGTTGAATTGAAAGACCTCCAAATCCAACATCTAAGCCCGTAGAACTGAGATTAAATCTACCAGTGTCCTCAAACTTACATATCATTTGAGTTTCTCCAACAAAAGCAGTCACAAAGACTTCACCATCAGTAAAATTCTCATAGGATACAGAAAGTGTATTATCTAATGTAAGCATGCTATCATTTGTACTGAATTCAACAGCAGAGGGAATAATTGTAAACCCAGCTACTTCCCACGCACCAAAATAAGATGAATAATCTCCGGGTGCTTGAACATCCAGAATATCGCCATCATTAAATTCGGGGCGATCATCAGTTACTTCGATACCATCAACGGTATGTGAATCCCAAGTATAATTGGGTTGTCCGCTCACGTTTTCCCGTTGAATACGATAATATTCACCTTCTGTTCGAACCTCAAACCAACTTCCAACCGAACGAGAATCATCTGGAATTCCAGGGATAGATCCCTCGGGGAAAGAACGCTGAACCTCATCATGAGTTCCAACCCAACAATCACCAACATCCAGTGATTGCCATAAGTCATCGCAGTACTGAACATCACCTGGCGGCTCCCAAAAGAAAGCACCTACATTGTCAGAATTAACACTATCATCAATATCAGTAGAGCCATTAATATTTTGAACATTAACAACGCCTGCAAGGCGGCAAACATCAATTTGGATAGTATCAATTGGCTCGCATGTAGCAGAACTGGTACCTTCTCCGTCCATAAACTTACTGGTGTTTTTAAACCAGTTACGATTATCAACAAAGGTTGTTCCAGTAAATGTCACAGTATCACCAACAAGCACACTACAAACATAATATCCATTATCGTCAGTAACTGCTGTTGAGGTTGATTGTGTTCCAGAACAAGTAACTTCAGCACCGCGAACTGGAAAACCAGTAACATCGACTACACGACCGGAAGCACACGAAGGTACAAACCCTTGGTCGCAGTTCCACCAAGAGAAGTGAGAAGCTTCGAATTGAAAGAAAGTATTTCCGTCTTCCTCGATAACATTTCCTACACCTTCTTCAATCCACATTCCCTGTTCAGGGTTAAAAGACCAAGCAGACTGTGTATCACCAGCGGCAAGCTGATATAACTCAGGCAAGTCTCCATTTGTAATTGGAATTTCTAAAGAAGCAGGAGCATCAGAAGAAACATTCAATTCTTGTCCGTCTGAGCCAAACAAGGTAACATCAACCATCCCATAAGAAACAAGCTGAGAAACCGAAGTGGCGTCTTTTGCAGAAGAATCTCCACTTTGTTTGGCAATTGCAGTCAAGTCAGTTGGGGCACCGAAAACGTCCGAGGTGGATGGGTCAACGTGTGTTACTTGAACATTAACTTCTCCAGTATAAACACTTCCGTCTGAATTAACAAAAGAATTTTCTGAAAAACTAACTCTTGTACCTTCAATGCTAATAGTGTTAACCTGCTGGCTATCAATAACTGCAAATCCGTCAGCCTCTAACAAAGAAGCATTTGAAGAAACGGTTTCCCAAGAGTGAATAGCGGTGGTTGTATAGTTCTTAGCAAATCCTTGTTTTGAGAACTTAACAACAATATTCTCAGACGGATCAACATCAAGTAGAGTGTATGTTCCATCTTCAAGAGTAACTGCTGAGATATCCTGAGCGGTTACAGTCACACCTACCAGAGGTTGACCTTCAGTTGAAGTAACTACACCTGATATCTTTCCGTGAGAATCTCCAGCATATACATCGTCATAGTTTTGACTGCCGCCGCATGCGGCTAATAGCAGTCCAATTGTAAATAATTTATTCATTTGTTTTCCTTATTCGTTTAATAAATCGATTAGTTCTGCTTTCTTAAGAGAAGAATATCCCTTAAGTCCACGTTCTTTTGCAAGACTTTTAAGCTCATTTACTTTGTATTGTTCAAAGTCTGTTTCTTGTTTGTTTGTAAGCCCAAGAAAGCTTTTAATTTTATTAATATATTCCATATTTTCCTTTTTTTATGAAGTGGTGGGAGGTGGGGTGGTGGAGATGGCGGGAGTCGAACCCGCGTCCAAAATAAGTCCAATAGTAGTCATTCACAAGTTTATTTGATTTTTGTCAGGGTCTTAATCCCAACCTACCACTCTGTGAAAATCAACAAAAGCGGGGTGATTAATCTACTGGTAAGCTAAACCCTCACCCTTGTCAGTAGATATGTTTTGGTGGTTTAAAAATACCGCTTACCACCCTGTTGCAGTATTTACTCAAATTGGATAGAAGGCTTTGAGCAACCTCCCGATTAAGCCGCTAAGCGGACAGATTCGAAATTGTTATTATTATTAGCAATTATGTTTTGTATCTGCATTTAAAGTCTGCTGGTACGTTTGACTACTTGCACTATTTTTCTTTCTTATCCTGTCGATACCGTTTCATCCCCTTTTTTCAAATTTAGCTACAAACTGACGAATCTGCCTTGCTCATCGCCCTGCCAGTCTTCCTTCAACCAATTTAACGCCAACATGTTATGGGTTCGTTGAAGACATTGAACCCTCGTACCCTAATTAAGTTTGTAGCTCTTATTTATAATATAACATATTTATTCTAAATCATCAATATTTATTTCTGAAAAGTAATCATCAATTTTATATTTCTTTACCAATGTTATAAAATTTGCTTTATGTAATCCTAAAAACCTCATTGCCTCACCTTGTGTACGAGAAGCAGAGAACACCCATTTTAGCATTGCGTCCTGAACAATAGCATGTAAAGAATGCCAAACTGGTAAACCAAATAACCTACCGTCTAAAACCTTCGAAGCTAACTCTAACTTAAGACCAATTAATTCTTCTAAACTAATTTGACTTAACATAACTTCAAATTCATCATTTGATTTATTTTCTCGTCTCAGCTTTTTAGATAAACTATAGTATCTATTTTTACCTTGTAATCTACGTTGTTTCTTCCAACTCATAATCAATTAACCAACTCATTTTGCCACCTTCCTACCAAAGATAGCATACAAAAGTCGCTTTTTAAAGGATATATCAGATCTTTTTTGTCATTTTTTTTATAAAGGATCGGATTCTTCGTCCATTACACCTGGATCTTGGACTGGTTCTTCTGGTTGAGTTTTTCTTTCTTCGTAATCAGGATTTACAGGTTCAGGAACTAATGCTTGCATGTCTTCCTCAAATTCATCAAAATATAATTGAAGATTTGTAATAAGATAGTCAGAATAAAGATCGCGATCGTTTTGATCAAAAAGCCCGCTGTATGTTTTAACAATTACATTTTCAATCTGTTTCATACTTCTCAGCGCTTTAACAGCACCAGTTCTATCTTGACCAGCAATAGCAAAGGCTTCAAGCTCTTTGTTTTCTTTATCTTCCTCAGTTTCTTTTTCGGGTTCCTCTCCTGGTCTTACGCGACCAATATCAAGACGCTTTCTGACATCAGGTGCTTCATCACCGATTTTTATATCTACAGCTTCACTAACACCAATCGCCTGCTCATCAGGATCCTTATCTGGTGTGGCGTTAAAGTTTGTATCAGAAACAGTAATTAAGTTTTGAATTGCATTTAATATATGTGTTCTATAAGATTTTCTTTGATCCACAGTAGTCTTTAAAGATGTATAGGCGTCTTCAAGTTCAGGAAGAATCTTGTCAAGATCTCGTCGCAAAAAAGAAATACCAGTGGATTCATCACCCATACCCTCTTCTTCTTTTAAAAGCATGCGAATAACCTTACGAAGGCGCATCTCTTCTGCTAACACTTCTTGCTCTTGTTTCAGCTTTCGTTCCCGAATAACAAATATCGCTTTACGAACGTGTCCTCTTAATTTAAGTTCTTCTAAAAACTGTTGTCTGTCAATCATCCTAAAAATACTCCGGTTTCTAATAAATAGTTTGCTATTTCATCAATTTCACTTTGTTCTCGGGCTATTTTATACTTGGGACCAACATTTCCTGACTTACCAGTTTCTGGATCAACTTCGTTGGTTCTATCGTCAGCGTCTTTAGTACTTGGATAAACTCCACCGGGCTGAACTGCTGCCCTGTCTTCTTCTAACTCTTCTTCTTCTTCGCGGAAGATAGTGGGCTTTTTATTTTTGTCTCTTTTACCAGGAGCCGCAGAGATCTCAACATTTCCTCCAGACATCGAGGATAGCTCTTCAAGTGCCTCGTCAATGTCTTTATCTTCGCCTATAATCTTCTCTAATAAATTAAAGATGTCCAGACCTTCCCCAATTTTGTCAAGAGCAGCAGGGTTCAAGGGAGGTGTTGCTGTGGTGCCATCATCATAATTGGAGCGCTCTTGCTTCTCATAAGAGTCACGCCCAGCTAAGTCATTTAATAAATTTTGTAAATCATTTTCTGATTTTGATTTGGCAATATTCTGTGGAATATGATAAGAAAATTCTTCAAGATCGTTTTGTGCAATTGCATCACGCATATGTGTTGCACTAATTGGCTGACCCGCATGCTTACTGCCTTGCGGATAAGAATAATCTTCTGCTCGTACTTTAATAGGGGGTTCTGCTACTGTTATTCCCTCTCTATAATAGCGACTTCCGGGCTGATGTGATTGGGCAAACTTAACTGCTCTCTCGTAATCACCGCCTTTTGTGGAGGCACCCATCGCGACAACCATATTACCTTGCTTTAAATCCATTGGATTAATTTCTTGTACAAGGTCATATGCGTCTGCCATTGGGTTTTCATAATCCTCACCTTTCTTATTCTGTCTTTTACGAGCACGGATAAAAGTTATATCTGGACCTTCATCAATCCCATAGGCACTCCAAGTTCGTACAGCTTCATCAAAACCAATACTAATTTGATCTGCTGAGTCGCTGCGTTCAGAATCTCCAATAACAATTGCAACCCTTTCAACAGACGGATGGTCTAAATAAGACTTTATAAGATTGTAATGACCCAAATGAGGTGGCTTAAATCCGCCTGGAATTAAAATAAGATATTTTTTGTCCTCTGGATTAGTTGGTTCGTTTGTAAGTGTTGTCTCTTGTGCCGATGGATAATCAAAGTAAGTTTCTGCCTCATTCAGTTCTTGTTTTCTAATTGCTGGCACTTTACCTTTTCCATATTTAAAAAGCCCAAGAAGTTGATTAGCGGGAGCAAAGTTGCCAGTAAACTTATAAATTTGATCTCCAACTTGAAAAACAAAACCTTCCACAGCAGTATTAATATTACTATGGTGTTTAAGTTTCTTAAGTTGCTGAAAAAGCATTTCGTGGGCGTCTTCTGCACCAGCACCTGAATATGCATGCAATTGTTTGATTGCCTCGGCTACTTCAGCTTGAAGTCGTTCTGTTTCTGCCTGATTATCTAAAATATAAGCACTCTCTAAACCACGGAGAAGCTCAACTGAAAAATCATGTATTGCATCCTCAAGTGGAAAGGTATATTTTTTTAATAATGCTGGTCCATACTTAATGAACGCACTAATTTTCTTTTTCTCTGGGGCAGGCATGCCTTTTGTTATTTGAGATATACCGAGATTCCCTTCTTTTTTCAGGATCCTATCTACTACACTTTGTTTGATGTCATCGGCTAAATATGATAGCTTTTCGTTAACATATTCCATTATATTTGACTCTAAAAATTCTTCAATGGTCATATTTCCAGAAAAACCAGCTTTTTTCATCTTATTAAGGGCAATATTAAGGTCATAATCATCAGATAATTGATTTAGCTTAAGAGCAGCCGTCCTACGAACTGAAAATTCCTGTCCTTGATTTACCTCTTCAAAGCGATCAATCATCTTATCGAGAACCGCAGAGTTTGCCGAGGCGTCAATAAGTTCGATCTGATTTGTCTCAGGGTTATATATTTTATGTCCAGAGTGATGAATTGATAACACATTTGCATCATAATTGACCAATTGGGAGGCACTTGGTCCCTGAATTTCGGTATTATAGAAGATTTCGCCGTTTTCACCAAATATAGCAGCTAACTCCTCATCAGAGAGACTGGCCAGTGCCGTTTGGAAGGCTCTGAAGGCGTCCAAGTAAACTTTACGGACTTTCGGTCCACCTTTAAATTCACGGGCAGCCAGCAGGGCAAAATCCATACCACCTTTAGCCATATCACCTTTGTTGCGAGCAGCACGGGCTTTACCGTTTTGATAACCAAGGTAGATGTTATATCCATCTGTTTTCTCGGTGCCTTGAATCTCGCCGCGTGAAGCAGCAGTGAGGATTCTCTTAACAGCATTAAAGGTTAAAGATGGATCACTATAAAGGTGAGCCATATGTCCAGCTACACCACCCATAATTAACTTTCCTTAT
>ENA-ORXF01000341-ORXF01000341.1-marine-metagenome-genome-assembly--contig:-NODE-341-length-35151-cov-10.196641_pt1 | contig 35151 bp, 34 predicted proteins | sample MGYA00237864_ERZ511476 | MGnify/ENA primary metagenome ERZ511476 (study PRJEB26306, sample SAMN06343908) | marine metagenome | isolation source: coastal waters | place: Atlantic Ocean: West Antarctic...
ACTGGTAAATTCTCACTAGAAAAAGTGCCGGTTTATCATATAGTTGACGAGAACGAGAAGAGAAAAGCTTCTTAAAAAAATTAAACTTAAAATTATGAATCTTCTAGAGAAATCTGATGATGATATTATAGCAATTGCTAAACCTATTTGGGATAATCTTGTCAAAACTTCAAATATGAAAGATTATGGTGGTTTTACAAAAGACTTTGGAACTCAAATGTTATTTGGGGCTAATGAAGTAGAGCTTGGAAAGCAGTGGGCTAACAACAAATTGTTAACTAGTTTATCTGAAGATTATAAAGCATTTGGCTGTCTTAGAAGAGGTCAAAACATTACCGTTCTATTTAAACAGAAGAGCAAGGAAATTGAAGGTGAGTTCCTTGGAAGATTAGTGCTTGGTGTTGAGGGTGATGACATCAAAGTCTTCGGAGCAACCATCTACTAAGGCTTTAAAAAAAATTCTTTTTTATTAAATTATTATTTGACAAAAATTAATCTGGTGTTATTTAAGATTTTAAATGCCTAGTTTAATCAAGAATATTCCAAATCAAATTTTAAGAAATAAGTTAAAAACAGGAATATTTATTGGATTAACTGCTTACTGGGGTATCCTAATAGTAGGCACATTCATTACTTTCTAATCAAGATTAGTTAGTTATCTTTACTTTAATCTATTTATTGACAATAATAATTTTGAGTAATAGTTAGTTATTATCAAATTTATTAAGGGTAAAGGTTAAAATTTATGGAAGTTTTTCTTCCAATTGCAGAAGTTTCAGTAAACATAGTAGCAATTTTTTCTTTAAGTGGAATTGTTGGAATTCTTTCAGGTCTTTTTGGAGTAGGAGGTGGTTTTTTAATGACACCTTTTTTGATTTTTCTAGGTGTACCCCCAACTTATGCAGTTGCTAATGAAGCAAATAATATTCTCGCAACATCAGTCTCCGGTTCCACAACACATTATTTGAAAAATACACTTGATTATAAGATGGGCTTAATGATTGTAGTGGGAGGTGTTTTTGGAACACTCTTTGGAATTTGGACTTTTACTTATTTCAAGGGCATTGGAAAAATTGATATCGTTATTTCATTAGCTTATATGTATATCTTAGCCATCATTGGAACGGCGATGTTGGTTGAAGGTTTAGGTGAAATAGAAAAAGCCAGAAAAAAAATTTTGATTAAAAAAAAACTACATGTACATTATTGGATACATGGCCTTCCATTTAAAATGCGATTTCCAAAATCAAAATTATATGAAAGTGCTTTTACACCTATAATTATTGGTTTAATTGTGGGTTTTATTGCAGCGATAATGGGCATAGGTGGAGCATTCATTTTAGTCCCTGCGATGATTTATATAATTGGAATGCCAACAAAGTTAATTCCTGGAACATCTTTATTTGTAACTATTTTTGTAAGTGTAATTGTAACTTTCCTTCATGCATTTAATTATGGCTCTATTGATTTGATTCTAGTAGCTATGTTAGTTCTTGGATCTATAGTTGGTGTTCAGGTTGGTCAAAAATTAGGTGAATCTGTTGATAGCACAGGTTTGAAAACTCTCTTAGCTATTTTATTATTGTTAGTTGGTATTGCTATTGCTTATGATACTTTTTTTGTTGAACACGCGATTAGCGAAATTAATAAAATTGATGTGAATAATCTAAATTTATTATCAATGTTTATAAAAAAACTATCTGTAGAGATGCCTATTTTATATGGATTGTTTTCAATTATATTTGCCGTAGGTTTAGGAGTAGGAGCCGCATTAATTAGAAGAATTTTTTCCAATATATTAAAAAAACAACTGAAATGATTATTTTTTATATTTGAGATAGCAAAACAATAGGTTATAAGAAATTATTAAAATCACATGATAAATCAATTGAAACATCAGACAGAGATCAATTTAATTGAAGTTTTTGGAGCAATTCTAAAATACAAATTACTTATTTTTACATTAGTTACAGTTTTTGGAATCACCGGTTACATAGTTAGCGAAAATAAACCACAAAGATTAAAAATATTACTGGAAATCAAAAAACCGACAAAAATAGATTTTAGAATTTTTCAGTTTTTAGATTATGGAATAATAGAGGAACGTCCAGTGAAAACATTAACCACTATTGATTTAAAAGAAGATTTTTTTAATAATCTTAAAAATGATATTTTCTCTTCAGAAAAATTCAATTCTATTATAAAAAAAAATATTGAAAGCAAATCTTTTTTAAAAAATGAAGATGGTGATTTAAGTGAATATTTAAACATGATTGATATTCAAATAAGCAATGCTTCAAAAAACAGTTTTGATGTTGTTGTTAGCTATCCAGATAATGTTAATGGACACAATGTAATTAATTATTTTATAACTGAATTAGTCCACTTAAATCAAAATAAAGTTAAAAACCAAATAAAAGATTTACTTTCAAATGAATTAAAAAACATCACTATAGAAAAAAAAATTTTGACAAATAAAAATGAAAGAGATATAAAAAATTCACTGTTCTTTCATCAACAAGCACTCAAAATTTCCACTCAAAGGTCTAATAATAATAATTATAAATTACAATTAGAGGATGTATCATTAAGTGAGTATCTTAAAGATCTGCATAAACAGGATACAGGTTTTTTAAAAGCTCAAATCATAAATCTTGAGGAGAGATTAAAAAATCTAGACAAAAGAAAAGATTTCAATAACTTATTAACCAGAGAAGAATCAATAGATCTTAAATTGAAAATGTTAGGTGAGGTAAATTTTAATTGGATGAGATTGCCTATATCTTTATCTGATCGTGATGTGAAAAAAATTTCAAACAAAAGAAATTTCAGTGTGTTTGCTGGTTTACTTTTTGGGTTCATTTTATCCCTTTTAATTATTTTTACTAGATTCCTCTTAAAGACCTTGAGGAATTAAATTTTCTAGAGTGTTGATTTATTAAATCAATTTAATGATAGTAGTAATTTTTATAACAATATCGTAAAACTTTATTAAAATTTTAAATCAAAATGTATAAAAATCTTAGATGACTTTTAATTAAATGCATGGTTAATAAAAAATTATTAATAACTGGAGGGGCGGGGTTTGTAGGATCAGCTGTTATTCGCCATATTATCAAAAATACAAACCACAGTGTGGTAAATATTGATAAACTTACTTATGCGGGAAATTTAGAATCCTTAACTTCAGTTGAAAATAACCCAAAATATATTTTTGAAAAAGTAGATATTTGTAATGCTAACGAAGTTAATCGTGTAGTTAATGAGCATCAACCAGATATTGTGATACATCTTGCTGCAGAATCTCATGTAGATAGATCAATTGATAGTCCTAGTGAATTTATTCAAACCAATATAGTAGGCACCTACATATTGTTGGAAAAAGTTAGAAATTATTGGTCTAATCTAAAGGAAGTTAAAAAAGATAGTTTTAGATTTTTACACGTATCTACAGATGAAGTTTATGGTGATTTGAAAGGAACGGATGATTTATTTACTGAAAAAACTCCTTATGCTCCGAGCTCTCCTTATGCTGCGGCAAAAGCAAGTTCTGACCACCTTGTACGAGCGTGGAATCGGACCTTTAAGTTACCAACAATAATTACAAATTGTTCTAATAATTATGGCCCAAATCAGTTTCCTGAAAAACTTATACCACTTATTATTCTTAATGCACTAGAAGGTAAGAATTTACCAGTTTATGGCAATGGAAAACAAATTCGTGATTGGCTGTACGTTGACGATCATGCAAAAGCACTACTTCATGTTGCTCTTGTAGGAAAAGTTAGTGAAACTTATAATATTGGAGGACATAATGAATTGCAAAATATTGAAGTGGTAAAAATTGTATGTGCCATTCTTGATGAGTTATCACCAAGTAAAATTAAAGGAATTGATAAATATGAAAAACTTATTACTTATGTAGATGATAGAATCGGACATGATGAGAGGTATGCTATAAATGCCAATAAAATAGCGAATGAACTTAATTGGAAACCTGATGAAACTTTTTCTACTGGTATTAATAAAACTGTAAAATGGTATTTGAAAAATAAAATCTGGTGTAAACATGTACAGGATGGAAGTTATCATGGAGAAAGATTAGGAGTGGTTAAAATATGAAAGGAATTATTTTAGCAGGTGGTTCAGGTACACGCCTTTATCCTTTGACTAAAGCTGTATCAAAACAACTGATGCCAATTTATGATAAGCCAATGATTTATTATCCATTATCAATTTTAATGCTTGCTGGCATAAAAGAAATACTTGTTATATCTACAAAACAAGATCTACCGAGGTTTAAAGAGCTTCTTGGCGATGGTTCTGAAATTGGTATAAAGTTCGAATATATAATTCAACCCTCTCCTGATGGCTTAGCGCAAGCATTTATTTTAGGTAAAAATTTTATTGGTAATGATGATGTTTGTTTAATTTTAGGAGACAATATTTTTTATGGACAAGGAATGACAAATATATTGGCTAATGCTGTTTTAAACGCTAAAGAAAAAAGTATAGCAACTATATTTGCATATCATGTTAATAACCCTAAGTGTTATGGTGTAGTTGATTTTAATCAAAATGGTAAAGTACTTAGTATTGAAGAAAAACCCATATTTCCAAAAAGTAACTACGCAGTAACTGGTCTTTACTTTTATCCTAATGATGTGGTTAAAAAAGCTACCGATGTTAAACCATCTGATAGAGGAGAATTAGAGATCACTTCCATTAATCAATTTTATTTAAGTGAAGAACGTTTATCTATTGAACTTATGGGTAGAGGTTATGCTTGGCTTGATACAGGCACTCATGAAAGTCTATTAGAGGCTTCTGCATTTATAGAGACTGTCGAGAGAAGACAAGGTTTAAAAGTGGCTTGTATTGAAGAGATTGCTTTTGAACAAGGTTACATTGATAAAAATCAACTCACAGAGTTGGCTCAGCCATTATTGAAGAATCAATATGGACAATACCTACTTAAACGTGCAAAGGAAATAAAATGAATTTTATCTCCCAGTCAATTCCCGATGTATTACTTATCAAACTTAACAAACATAATGATGATAGAGGTTACTTTGCAGAAACCTTTAGACAGGATTTACTTGAAGATGCGGTTGGATATAAAGTTAATTTTATACAGGATAATGAATCTAAATCTTCTAAGGGAACACTAAGAGGCCTTCATTATCAAATAACATCATTTGCTCAAACTAAACTTGTAAGAGTAATTAAAGGCAGTGTTCTGGATATAGCTGTTGATATACGAAGGTCTAGCCCTAGTTTTGGAGATCATGTGTCTGTAGAATTAACAGAACAGAATAAACACCAACTCTTTGTACCACGCGGTTTTGCTCATGGTTTTATTGTGCTAAGTGAGAGTGCTACTTTATCTTATAAAGTTGATAACTATTATGCACCTGAGCATGATAGGGGTATTGCTTTTAATGATGAAAAACTTAAAATTAATTGGCAATTACCTTTTGAGGAAATAAAATTATCAGATAGAGATAAAATTCACCCATCTTTAGCAAATGCTAGAGATTTATTTAATTGATTAATAAATGATACTTACGAATGTTTAAAGAACTCTGGCAACATTTATCTAGACGACGTAAAATGCAATTTTGGATGTTACTAGTTTTAATGATGATTGCTCCTATTATGGAGGTTATTAGTATTGGTGCTGTAGTGCCTTTTCTAAGTGTATTAACAGATCCGGATAAAATTTTTCTGAACCAATCACTACAACCTTTAATTTTATTTTTGAGTATTACAAACTCTACTCAATTAATATTACCTCTAACAATTATTTTTATTGTAGCAATAACATTTTCAGCATTGGTACGTTTGCTTTTGCTATACGTAATTACAAGATTCTCTAACGTTACATGTGTTGATCTTAGCGTTGATATTTATAGACGAACTTTGTATCAAGATTATTCAGATCATACATCAAGCAATAGTAGTGAGGTTATAAATAGTATTATCACTAAAACAAATACTGTTTTAGGTAAAATTTTAGTACCAGTGCTTGCTATGATTAGCTCTATTGTCATGATGTTAGGCATTGTTGGTGTGGTTGTCTTTATTAACCCTCAAATATCATTAATAACAATTTTAATTTTTGGTTTGCTTTATTTCATAGTTGCATTTTTTACTAAAAAATATTTAACAAAAAATAGTCAATTAATAGCTGACGAGTCAACTAAAATGGTCAAATCTTTACAAGAGGGTTTGGGTGGAATTCGTGATGTCATAATTAATGGAACACAAGAATATTATTGTAAAATATATCAAAATGCTGATTATAAATTTCGATCAGCAAGTGGAAAAAATACTTTTATTGCGAGTAGTCCCCGTTATTTAATGGAAGCAGTTGGAATGATTTTAATTACAATTCTAGCATATGCTCTAACCTCCCAAGAAAAAGGTATTTTAGGGGCTATCCCCATATTAGGAGCTCTTGCAATAGCGGCACAAAAATTATTTCCAGTATTGCAAACAGCATACTATTCTTATGCTACAATTAAGGGCGCAAAGTCTTCTTTTCAAGATATTTTAAATTTACTAAATAAACCATTTTCATATAATTTTAGTGATAGCTCGATAGAACAAATACCTTTTAATCAAACAATTACTTTTAAAGATTTAAGTTTTAGACACACAAAAGACTCACCTTGGATTTTAAAAAACGTAAATTTAACTTTTAAAAAAGGGGAAACGATTGGTTTTATTGGAGCGACAGGTAGTGGTAAAAGTACACTATTAGATATTTTAATGAGTCTACTAACCCCAACAGAAGGAAATCTTATAATTGATAACAATGTTATTACAAAAAAAAATAGAAGATCTTGGCAGGTATGTATCTCTCATGTTCCACAAAATATCTATCTTTCAGACGACACTATTGAAGAAAACATTGCTCTCGGTGTTGATTTAAAAAATATTGAACGTCAAAAAATTAATCGTGCATTAAAAAATGCACAAATTTTAGAATTCATCAGTGATTTAAAAGATAGAAATAAAGCTTTTATTGGAGAAAGAGGTGTTCAATTATCAGGTGGGCAAAAACAGAGAATTGGTATTGCTAGAGCACTATACAAAGATAGTGATGTACTTATTTTCGATGAAGCCACTAGTGCCCTAGACTATGAAACAGAGCAGAAAATAATGGAAGAAATTGATCAATTAAAAGACAAAAAGACAGTGTTTATTGTTGCGCATAGGATTACAACTTTAAAGAATTGTGATCGAATAATTAGAATTAATAAAGATTACTCAACTGATATATTAGATTACAATCAAATAAGTTTAGATTAAAATAGATAAATAAATAAATAAATGAAAGCAATAATTTTAGCAGGTGGTTTGGGTACACGTCTTAATGAAGAGACCAGTATAAAACCAAAGCCTATGGTTGAGATTGGAGGCAAACCAATCTTATGGCATATTATGAAGATGTATTCCAAGCATGGTATTAATGACTTTATAATTTGCTGTGGATATAAAGGTTATTTAATCAAAGAATATTTTGCCAATTATTTTCTTCATCAATCAGATGTTACCTTTGATATGAAAAAGAATTCTATGGAGGTGCATGAAAAACGTGTAGAGCCATGGACAATTACTTTAGTTGATACAGGTGAAAAATCTATGACGGGTGGAAGACTGGGTAAAATATCTGAGTATGTAAAAGATGAGGAAGCTTTTTGTTTTACTTATGGTGATGGAGTGTCAGATATAGACATTTCAAAGTTGATTGAGTTTCACAAAAAACATGGTAAAGATGCAACTTTAACGTCTGTTTATCCACCAGGTAGATTTGGAGTATTAAACATAAGAGGCAATAAAGTAAAAGAATTCATAGAAAAACCCAAGGGTGATGGAACCTTAATTAATGGAGGTTTTTTTGTTCTTTCTCCAAAAGTATTAAAAAGAATTTCTGGGGATGATTGTGTATGGGAACAAGAACCATTAAAAGGATTAGCAACAGATGGAAATTTAATGTCATATATGCACGAAGGTTTTTGGCAACCTATGGATACTTTAAGGGATAAAATATATTTACAAGATCTTTGGGAAAAAGATAAAGCTCCATGGAAAATTTGGTAATTAATATGATAGAAAAAACATTTTACAATGAGGAACATTTTTCTTAACAGATAGCATTAGCTGTAAAGAGAATTAAAAAAAGTATATTTGTTAAAATTAAAAAGTATACGAATGATTTAGGTAAAATATAAAGTAAAAGAAAATGAAGTGTAGACATTGTAAATTAAAATTAGAATTAGAATTAATTGATCTAGGTAGCTCACCCCCCTCAAATGCTTATCTTACAAAGGAAACTCTAAATGCTCCAGAAAAATGGTTTCCTTTAAGAGTTTTGGTTTGTGAAAATTGCTGGTTAGTTCAAACAGAAGATTTTACAAAAGCTGATGATTTATTTGATAAAGACTATGCTTATTTTAGTAGCTTTTCAACAAGCTTGCTTAAGCAAACAAAACAATTTGTGCATGATATTGTTGAGCGTTTTTCTTTAGATAAAAATAGCCATTTAATAGAGGTAGCAGCGAATGATGGTTACTTGTTACAATACGTGAAGGAAAAAAATATTCCTTGTTTAGGTATAGAGCCAACAAATAGCACAGCTAAAGCAGCACGTGCAAAAGGAATAGATGTAATAGAAGAATTTTTTGGTGTTAAATTAGCTCAACAATTGAATAATAAAGATAAACAGGCAGACTTTACGATTGCAAATAATGTTTTGGCACATGTACCAGATATTAATGATTTTGTTTCTGGGTTTTCTAAAATACTTAAGCCAAATGGTGTGTCATCTTTTGAATTCACACATGTGCTTAAAATAATTAATAAAAATTTATTTGATACAATTTACCATGAGCATTTTTCATATCTTTCATTAACCACATTAGAAAATATATTTAAAGAAAATGGATTACAAATATTTGATGTAGAAGAGCTTACAACGCAAGGTGGTAGCTTAAGATTATTTGCACAACGTTCTGATACAGGGGTAAGGAAAGTAACAAAAAATGTAATTGAAGTGCGCAAAAATGAAGCTCAAGCAGGAATAAATTCACCAAACCTTTATAAAGAATTTCAGCTACAAACTAATATAATTAAGGATGAGCTTTTAAATTTTTTGATAAAAGCTAAACAAGATAATAAAAAAGTTATTGCATATGGTGCTGCTGCTAAAGGAAATACATTATTAAATTATGCTGGTATCAGGCCAGATTTAGTCGCTTATGTTGTTGACAAAAATTTAGAAAAACAAAATAAGTATATGCCTGGAAGTCGCATTCCAATTAAAGATGAAGATTTTTTAAAAAACGATAAACCTGACTTTGTTCTTATTCTTCCATGGAATTTAAAAAGTGAAATAATAAAACAACTTGAATATATCAAGAATAATGGTGGAAAGTTTGTGATAGCGGTTCCTAAATTAGAAATTATCTAATTGATGAAAATACTTGTAACTGGTGCCACAGGTTTTATTGGTAGTCATTTAATTTTTGAGTTATTGAAGAATAAGTCAAATCAAATTGTAGCAACCTCCAAAAGCATTAAAAAAGCAATGAAATTTGCTTGGTATTCTAAAGTTAAATATATCCAATATGATTTTAACAAGGATAACAATGAAGACTTATATAGTTTTTTTGATAAACCAGATCAACTAATTCATTTGGCATGGGATAATTTATCTGAAGTTAAAGCCTTAGATCATTTAGAGGTAACATTGTTTGATCATTGTAAGTTTATTAAGAGTATGGTTGAAAATGGATTAAAAGAAGTTGTTGTTACAGGTACTTGTTTTGAATATGGTATGATTGAGGGCTCTTTAAATGAGTATTTAAATACAAAACCATCTAACTCTTATGGAATAGCCAAAGATAAACTTAGAAAGTTTATTGTTGATTTGAAAAAAAGTTTTAATTTTACTTATAAGTGGATTAGAGTATTTTATGTATATGGTGAAAGACAATCAAAAACATCATTAATGTATCTTTTGGATGAGGCGATAAAAAATAAAGATAAAGAATTTAATATGTCTGGAGGAGAGCAGATTAGAGATTTTTTATATATAGAAGATGCTGTAAAATATATATGTTTAATCGCAGATCAAAAGATTTATATTAATCACGTTATTAATTGCTGCAGCGGGAAACCAATATCAGTTAAGAACTTGGTAACAAATCATTTAAAAAAAAAGAAATATATTATGAAATTAAACTTAGGATACTATCCATATCCTGACTTTGAACCTATGTCATTCTGGGGCGATAGATTTTATTTAGACGAATTATTAAAAAAATAAAATGATAAGTATATTATGAAGTTAAATAAGAAAAAAAATTATATTTTTACAATCGCATACACAACATACAATAGAAAAAATTTTATTGTAAACCAGTTAAATAATTTAATGTCACTGGATATACCGGATAATATAGAAATTATAGTCATTGACAATTTTTCAAACGATGGAACGTTTAAGGCTATTTCAGACCTTACCACTGGCAGTAAGATTAAAATCTATCATAATAATAAAAATTTAGGATTTGCAGGAAATTTTGTAGAAGTCTTTAAGAGGGCAAAAGGTGAGTATGTTATGTGGGCCTCTGACAAAGATGGAATTAATCTGAATGGTGTAGATAGATTATTAGATTGGATGGGTAATAAAAAATTTGACGTCGTTATTTTAAATTACTTTAAAGAAAAAATAGAAAGATATGAGTCACCAGCAATAAGAAAAAATAAAACTAGACTGATCAATTATGACGATCTGTTATTTTGTTCTCATTTGCCAGGCACCGTATGGAATCGTAATAAAGCATTAATTAATTTAGATGATTGGGGTATAATGAAAAAAAACTATCCAGAAACATCAAAATATTACCCAAATTTACTTTTATTAATAAAATTAATACCTTTCGCTAATAGTTATTTTTTTAATGGATACATTTCATATCAAAAAGAAAAAAAAAAACGGGGAATGTCTTTTGCAATTGCTGACCCAGGTAAACACTACTCCCATTTAGCATCAAGATGGTTACAGCATAAAGAATTTACAAGTCTTATTGAATTGTCTATTAAAAAAACTAAAAAAATAGAAAGTAAAAAATTTTTATATAAGATGCATAAATCTTTGAACGAAAATTTGTATGAATTAATTTCAAAAGCAATATTAGAGGAGAAACCAAGCATGTATGGTTATTTTTCAAACATGTATAGCCCTTTTCTAATAATTAAAAGAAGTTACAAATTTTTTAAAATAGTATTTAAGTCTTTACTTAATAACCCACTATTCACGATTTATCGAATAAAGCAAAGATTAAAAATAAAATTTAAAATATTTTTTTAAAATTTACATGAATATTAAGATCAAAGAAAAAACTAATTATAAATATCCAAAAATATTACTAACAGGTGGAACAGGCCAGTTAGGTAGTGAACTAAAAAAAATTTTGCAATCATTAGGTGAGGTGTGGTCACCAAATAGCAAACAGTTTAACCTTGCAGAGCCAGAAACTCTTCGAGAGAAAATCAAAATTTATCAACCTGATTTAATAATTAATAGTGCAGCATATACTGCTGTCGATCATGCCGAGCTTAACTCAAAACTTGTTTCCTGTATTAATGTTGCGTCTCCTAAAATACTAGCTGTTGAAGCATCCAATTTACAGATACCACTAGTTCATTATTCAACAGATTATGTTTTTGATGGCAATCAAAATTTGCCTTACTCAGAGTGTGATAGTCCTAACCCAATTAATGTTTATGGAAAAACAAAACTTGATGGTGAATATGAGATTCAAAAAAATCATAATAAATATCTAATTTTGAGAACTAGTTGGCTGTTCGGACTGCATGGAAAAAATTTCTATACTACCATGTTACAATTATTCAAAGAAAAAAAAATAGTTAATGTTGTAAATGATCAAGTTGGAAACCCAACTTCTATAGAGTTTCTAGCGAGAGCTACTTTTGAAATTCTTTTACAGTTAAAAAAAACCAAAGAAGAAAATAGATGGGGAGTCTATCATCTTGCAGGTAAACAACAAATGACTTGGTTTGATTTTGCAAAAAAAATATATGAAGAAGAAAAAAATTCTAATACTTTTATGTTAAAAAAGTTATTACCAATATCACATAAAAAATATCCAGGTAAAGCAACTAGACCAAATTTTAGTGTATTGAACTGTGATCTCGTTCAACAAAAGTTCAAAAACATCTATAAAAAATTTATCTAAAATTGAAATTTAAATTATTTCACTAATTAAACAATAATATTTATGTTAAATTATAATGATTATATGTTGCATTAAGACTTTATAATATTGTAATTGGAGTGTAAAAAAAAATATCTTTTTAGGTTTATTTAAGTTATATCAATTTATGTGACAAAATATCACTTTTATAATAACTTAAAATTTATACAAAAAAATTAATAATCAAAAGGTATAAAAAAAAATATATGTTGAATAATAAATCTTTATTAATCACAGGAGGAACAGGAAGTCTTGGTAAGGCTTTAGTTGCGGAAATACTTCATCGTTATCCTGACTTAAATAGATTAGTTATATTTAGTCGTGATGAGTTAAAACAATTTGATATGGCTCAAGTATTTTCTGAAGATAAATATCCATGTATAAGATATTTTATCGGTGATATCAGAGACGTTAATCGTCTAAGAAGGGCACTTGAAGGCATTGATTATGTAATACATGCTGCTGCTTTAAAGCAGGTTCCTGCTGCTGAATATAATCCAACAGAATTTATAAAAACTAATATTCTTGGATCTGAAAATTTAATTGAAGCATGTATGGATACAAATGTCACAAGTGTTGTTGCTCTTTCAACAGATAAAGCGGCAGCTCCAATTAATTTATATGGTTCAACTAAGCTTTGTAGTGATAAACTCTTTGTTGCAGCTAATAGATATAAAGGTTCTAGAAATTTAAATTTTTCTGTAGTTCGTTATGGAAACGTTTTAGGCTCTCGTGGCTCAGTAGTACCTTTTTTTATAAAAAAAAGAAAGGAAGGAGTTCTTCCAATTACTGACCCTAGGATGACTAGGTTTAATATATCATTAAAAGATGGTGTCGAAATGGTTCTATGGGCATTAAAAAATTCTAAAGGTGGTGAGATATTTGTACCTAAAATTCAGTCATATTTAATTACTGATATGGCAAAAGCAATTTCACCAAGTTCTAAACTTGTAAATGTTGGAATACGACCTGGGGAAAAAATACACGAAGAGATGATTACAGAGAATGACAGTTTAAATACTATTGATCTAGGTGTTTACTACGCCATCCTACCAAGCTCAAAATCAATCAAGGAATATTGTAAATTATCTAATGGAAAAATGGTAAAAGATGGTTTTTCCTATAATTCAGGTACTAATCCAGATTTTCTCTCAATTAAAAGTTTGAGACTTTTAATTAAGGAACAGCTAGATTCAAGTTTTGAACCAGTGTGAATTTAAGAATAAATTAAAAGATTAAAACCATGAAACTGCAAAAAATTATTCCTTATGGAAGACAAGATGTTACTCAAGATGATATTGATGCAGTTGTTGAGGTTTTAAAATCTGATTTTTTAACACAAGGACCTTGTGTTCCTAAATTTGAAAAAAAAGTTTCTGAATACTGTGGTGCTAAGTATGCCGTTGCAACAAATTCTTCTACTTCTTCATTGCATCTTGCCTGTCTAGCTTTAGGTCTCAAGACTGGTGATTGGCTATGGACCAGCTCAATTACTTTTGTAGCATCAGCAAATTGTGGACTTTATTGTGGTGCAAAAGTTGATTTTGTTGATATTGACCCAACCACATATAACCTTTGTGTTAAAGCACTGAAAAAAAAACTTGTTAAAGCTAAAGAATTAGGATTATTACCAAAAATTGTTGTTCCAGTGCACCTTTCTGGTCAATCTTGTGATATGAAGGCAATTTATGAACTTTCTAAAGAGTATGGTTTTAAAATAATTGAAGACGCATCTCATGCGATTGGAGGCAAATATTTAAATAAACCAATCGGTAATTGTGAGTATAGTGATATAACAGTATTTAGCTTTCATCCGGTAAAAATCATTACAACGGGTGAAGGTGGAATAGCATTAACTAATAATTCTGTACTGTCAGATAAAATGTCTTTACTGCACAGTCATGGCATTACACGTGACTCTAAAAAAATGACTCATGAACCTGATGGAGAATGGTATTATCAACAAATAAATTTGGGTTTTAATTATCGTATGACTGATATCCAGGCAGCATTAGGAGTTAGTCAGTTAGATAGATTAGATAAATATGTGTCTCGTCGACATGAACTTGCAAGTAGATATAATAACTTTCTTAAGGATTTTCCCTTAGTAATTCCATATCAACATATTGACACGTATTCCTCTTTTCATTTGTATATCATTCGCCTTAAAGATGAAAAAAAACACAAGAAGGTATTTGAATATCTAAGAAAAAAAAATGTATTTGTGAATTTACATTATATACCTGTGCATACACATCCCCATTATCAGAAAACTAATGTTGAGTTTACTCACCTTAATCATTCAGAACAATATTACAAAGATGCTATAAGCTTACCTTTGTATCCAGCTATGACAGAACAACAGCAAGAATTTGTTATCTCTTCATTAAGTGAAGCTTTACAAATATGAAGATTGCATTAGGAACAGTTCAATTTGGTACATATTATGGAATAGCAAATACTAAGGGTCAAGTTGAAAAACCTGAAATAGAAAATATTTTAAAATTTGCAAAAATTTGTGGTGTAGATACAATTGACACTGCTACCTCATATAAATCAAGTGAAAAATATTTGGGTGAAATTGGTATTGATGGTTATAATGTCATAACTAAATTACCTGAAATTCCAGATGGTTGTGAAAATTTAAAAATTTGGATTACAAAAAATTTACAAAATTCTCTAAATTTTCTTAAAGTTAAAACCTTGTCTGGACTTCTCTTACATAGACCTATTCAATTGCTTGATAAAGATAAAAAAGATTTATGGAACATATTAACTGATCTTAAAAATAAGGGCATAATTAAAAAGATTGGATATTCTATTTATACCCCAGATGAATTAGAAAAATTATGGGGTTTGTTTAAACCTGATTTAGTACAAGCTCCATATAATATTCTTGATCGACGTCTAGAGACAAGTGGGTGGTTATCACGGATGAGTGAAGAAAATGTAGAAGTACATATTCGTTCTATTTTTTTACAAGGCTTATTACTTATGAATAAAGAAAGTAGGCCAGAAAAATTTAAAAAATGGGATCTTGTATGGAATCAGTGGAATAATTGGCTTAAAGAAAACGACAGTACGCCAGTCCAAGCTGCTATATCCTTTGCTTTATCTGATAGTAGAATTTCAAGAGTTATTGTGGGAGTTGATAGCTTAAAACAATTTAAAGAAATAATTGATGCAGCTAATAATATTTGCACTTTTCCTGAGAATTTTCATATTACAGATAAAAGATTATTCAATCCATCAGAATGGAGTTCATTATGAAGGTAGTTGCTATTGTACAGGCACGTATGAATTCCTCACGTTTACCAGGAAAAGTGATGATGCAACTGGTAAATAAACCGGTATTAGAACATGTTGTCGAGCGCCTCTCTTATTGCAAATTGATAGAAAAAATAGTGGTAGCTACTTCAAATGAGTCAAGTGATGATCAAGTGAAAGATTACTGTGTAAATAACAAAATTGATTTTTATCGTGGCAGTCTTGTAGATGTATTAGATCGTTACTACCATGCTGCTAAAATTTATAATGCAAAAGCAATTCTGCGCATTACCTGTGACTGTCCAGTGATTGATCCTGTGGTTGTAGATGCAGTGATAACAGGCTATTTATCTGGTGAATATGATTCTTATGGACTTGGAGGTAAATTTCCTGATGGTTTAGACTGCACAGTATATTCATTTTCTTCACTAGAGAAGGCCTGGCAAGAGGCTAGATTAAAATCAGAGAGAGAACATGTTGGTCCTTATATTGAAAACAATTCAGATTTATTTAAAAATGGATCATTAGAGTTATTTAGAAATTTAGATCATCACAGATGGACTCTTGATGTACCTAGTGATTACGAATTATTAAATAAAATTTTTAACAAATTGTATCGATCAGATTCACCATTTTTAACACATGAAATTTTGCAATTTATTAAGATTAATCCAAATTTATTAAGAATTAATAATAAAGTTATACGTAATGAAGGGTACCTTAGGTCACTGCAAGAAGATAAGATTATAAAATGATTGATTTAGACGATCTTAAAAATAGCAAAGGTACTAAGTTGTATCGTAAAGCTAAAACCTTAATTCCAGGAGGTACTCAATTATTATCTAAGAGACCTGAAATGTTTGCACCTGATATATGGCCTGCTTATTATTCAAAAGCAAAAGGTTGTCGTGTTTGGGATTTAGATGGTAGAGAATATATCGATATGTCAATTATGGCAGTTGGTGCTTGTATACTGGGATATGCAGATGAAGATGTTGATGCTGCAGTGATTAATTCAATACACAAAGGTGTAAATAGTTCACTAAATTGTTCTGAAGAAGTAGAACTTGCAGAAGCATTAATCGAATTACATCCGTGGTTTGATATGGTTCGTTATGCTCGTAGTGGTGGCGAAGCTCTTTCTATAGCAGTACGTATTGCAAGAGCCAAAACTAAAAGAGACACTATATTATTTAGTGGGTATCATGGCTGGAATGATTGGTATTTAGCAGCCAATCTTGCAGACAAATCTGGTCTTGATGGACAGTTAATGCCGGGACTTGAACCTAATGGTGTGCCGCGTGGATTATCAGGAACAGCAATCCCATTTGATTTTAATAATATAGAGTCTTTAAGGAAATCAATTGTTGGTAAAGAGTCAGAAATTGCAGCAATCATAATTGAACCAGCAAGAGGTGAAGAGGCACCAAGTGAGTATTTAAAAACACTACGTGAAATTTCTTCTGAAATTGGAGCAGTATTAATATATGATGAGATTACTAGTGCATTCAGAATGTGTGCTGGAGGCATACATCGTAGATATGGTATTTATCCTGACATGGCAGTATTTGCAAAATCTATGTCTAATGGATATGCAATGTCAGCAATACTTGGAACAGAAGATGTGATGCAGGCAGCCCAGTCAACTTTTATTTCGAGCACTAATTGGACTGACAGAGTAGGGCCAACAGCAGCCTTAGCAACATTAAAAAAATATCAAGCAACAAAAACAGATAAACATATAATTTCTATTGGAAATAAAACACAAAAAATTTGGCAAGATGCTTCGTTAAAAACTGGGTTACAAATAAACGTTACTGGTCTGCCAACATTAGCTGCTTTTGAATTTAAAAATGATAAGTCAATGGATCTTAATACAAGGTTTGTTATTGAAATGTTGCAAAGAGGATTTTTAGGGTTTAGACAATTTAAACCATCTTTAGCTCATAGTGATACAGAACTAGAAAAATATAAAAATGCAGTAGAGGAAGTTTTCTCAATTTTATCTAGACTACCTGATGATAAAATTATCTCATCTCCAGTAGCTCATGCAGGACTTTATAGACTGACAAAGGAATAGTTTAAATAATCTTATGTCTATCAAAAATATTAAAAAAGAATTAAAAGATATGGTAATATATTTAAACAATGGTAGAGAGCAAGATCAACCAACTAGTAAAGCAAAGTCTCTCAAAAAAATAGTTGCAATAGATAGAAATCTAAAAAATTTCTTGAATAAAATTTTTTAAGGATAAATGAATGAAAAAAAAATTACTTTTTTTAGGGTGTAATTATGAACAGATACCATATTTAGAAGTTCTTAAGAATCAAAATTGGGAAATTATTGGAACAGATTTAAATAAAAATGCTCCAGGAAAAAATTTATGTGATAAATTTTATGATATTGGATATGATAATTTAAAGGGTCTTATTAACATAGGTTTAAAAGAAAAGTTTTCTAAAAATGATATGGTTTTTACTGCCGCTGCACAGTTTGCGCAAAAAGGAGCAGCAAACTTTGCAGAATATTTTAAGATTATATTTCCATCTGAAAAGACCATCGATCTTTGTTTAGATAAAACATTATATTATGAATATTTTTTACAAAATAATATTCCTATTCCAAAAACATGGAACATAAAAAATAAAAACGAACTAAAAAATAAAATTAAAATATCTAAATCAGAATGGTTTTATTTGAAGTCAGATTTTAGCAAAAACCCAAATTATGTTTATCGTTTTAAGAAACTTGACATACCCTGGGATAATTTTTTTTGGGGGAAGGACAGGTATCTAAAAGAATATTATGTCTTACAAGAAGAAGTTAAGGGTATTTCTTTACGGATAAATTTATTTGGAAAACGCTTCAATGTGTTTGATTTTCTAAGTGGAGAAAAAACTGAAATTCATCATGAAAATATTATTTCTCTTAATATTATCAAAACATTAAAACAATTCATTATTAAACAAGGAATGCAAAATTGGTTGATTAAATTTGACATTATTCTGAGCAAAAATAACTATGTTGTACTTGATATAGGTATGGACCCACCTTCGAGAATGTTAAGAGAATCAAGCAAAAATGACTCCAACTTTCCTGAACATTATATTAATCAATATTTAAATAATAAAATAACATATCCAGAAATTTTAGATTAATAAAGTTATGTGTTTAGAGCTAGTACAATTCAAAAGGCCATACTCAATTGCAGTATCAGATATTGGTTTTATTGCATGTTTAATTAAACCTTCATTAATCAAATTAGCATTAATTTTTCTTAACAAGAATGAAAATAGAACAATAGATATTAAGGAAATTGGTTTAAAAAGTGCTCACTCAATATTAATTAACTGTAATAATGAGCTAGTAATTTTAGATCATATTTGCAGTAAATTATTTTGGTTTGATAAAGATTTGAAATTTATTTCATCATTAAGTTTGCCTGGTAAAAAATATGGAACTATGGATTTTTGCAAGATAACAAAAAGAATCTTTATTTCAATTTTAGATCAATCAAAGGTTATTATGATTAATTCAAACCAAATTAAAGAATATTCTTTATTATTTGATTATACTGATATTGCCAGCATCTCTTCTGTTAACAGCATAACTTTTTTGGATAAAAATAAATTTTTAATTATTGATAGAGATCTCTCCTCGTTGATGATTATTTCTCTAGATAAGAAAGAAAAATCTATTAGTAAGTTTTTGAGCTATGGTAGAGATGGATTTGGAAAAATAAGACATCCAACTGATGTTAATCTTGTAGGAGATCTGATCGCAGTGCATGATAATGATAACTATTTGATACAATTTTTTAATTATAAAATGGAATTTGAATTTCAGATTGGAGGAAAAGGTGAAAATGTAGATAGCTTTGATTTACCTATCTCGGGATCTACATTAAATGAAGATCTTTATGTATGTGATCAAAATAATGATCGGATTGTAAAAATTAACGTTTTAAAAGAACAAAAGTCTGAAGTTATAATTAAAAATAAATTTCTTGAAGGAAGTTTATCAAGACCTTCTGGATGTTCTTTTTATAAAAACTTATTATTTGTTGCAGATAGAAGTAATCATGTCATTCAAGTTTTTGATAAAAATCTCAAATTTTTATACATTTTAAACACTGAAGGTAAAGTTTTAAATAGACCTTCTTCTGTTTCAATTATTAAAATAGAAGAGAGAGATATTCTTGCAATTTTAGAGAGAAGAAAAGGTTCGAATTGTTTATTAAATTTCTATTCAATATCTGCTGATTTGAAATCGGCGAAATATATGAACACAGCTAGTAATAGTTTAGACCTTAATGATCCTCAGGATATGGACTGCAGTATTTCATCTGAATTTTACATTGCTGACACTTTAAATAGAAGAATTATAAAAATAAATTTAAATGGAAGGCTAATAGCTCAAGTTGACATGGTCAAAATATCAAAAAATAAAAGAATCCTTGTAAAGTGTATTAGTGAGAGAGAAGATGGCGATGTATTTACAGCTGATTTTGATGAGTGCATTATATATCATTTTGACTCAAGCTTTGAATTAATAAATAAAATTAATTTTTCTCGATATAAAAAAGAAATAAAAGTGATTAGATCCATATATCCCTTAAAAGACTTCATGATACTTTGTGTGAGGGGTAAAAATCAAATATTAAAAGTAACATATAGTGGAAAGATTATATCACCACTGTTATTAGAAGGTATAAATTGGAATAACCCTGTGAAAATTTGTAAAAAAAGCAATGATTTACTTTATATATTAGATAAGGAAAATGACAGAATAGTAAAGATTGATAATTACAAAGATTAAGTTAGAGTTACAAAGTTTTTTGTGTCATCCAAATAATATAAATAAGGTTAAGATATGAGTTTTTTTATAGCAGAAGTATCCAGTAATCATTCAAGAAATATTGAAAGGTCTTTAAATTTTATTGATACTGCTTCACAAGTTGGTTGTGATGCAGTTAAGTTTCAATTATTCAAGATCAATGAGTTATTTGCACCAGAAATTCTCAATAAATCTAAAGAAATCAATGACAGAAAAAAATGGGAGTTACCTTTAGAATTTTTGCCTTTATTATCTGATCGTTGTAAGGAAAGGGGAATTCAGTTTAGCTGCACACCATTCTATCTCGACGCAGTTGAAGAATTAAAGCCTTACGTTGATTTTTATAAAATAGCTTCTTATGAGTTACTATGGAATGAATTACTTATAGCTTGTGCGCTTACTGGAAAACCTGTAATTCTCTCAACAGGTATGGCTAATTTAGATGAAATAAAAAATGCAGTCAAAATCTTACGCGATCATAATTGTGAACCAACAGTACTTCATTGCACATCAGCATACCCAACACCATTTAAAGAAGCCAATCTATCTGCCATAGAAACTATTCGTAATATAGTTGGTTGTAAAGTTGGCTGGTCAGATCACACTGTAGATGCTGGGGTTGTGCAGCGTGCAATACATAAATGGGGAGCAGAAGTTGTTGAATTTCATTTTGATTTAGATGGTAAAGGTGAAGAATTTGGAGCCGGTCATTGCTGGTTACCAGAGCAAATTAGTTCATTAATTAAACAAGTCCGTCATGCCAAACTTGCTGATGGTAATGGAGTAAAAGAGCCAGTTCCCTCTGAATTGTCTGATCGATTATGGCGTGCAGATCCATCGGATGGCCTAAGACCCTTTAAATCTGTTCGCAAATCTTATAAAGGGAGTGGAAAATAGCTAATAATTTTAGTGTTTTAATAGTTTGTTACGCTAGTTACAAAGTTGTAGTAGAGTATTTATCTAGATTAATTGTCTTGGTAGAATTCTAAAAAACACAATAATAAAAAAAATTAAATAAGTGAAAAAACTTTTAGTACAAGAAGCAGATTTTTATGGTGCTTCAAAGTTGATATTTGGTGAAACGCCACTGCCTATCTGCTATAATGCTACTTGGATGCATGGAATAGCTCCAGCCCTTAGAGGTAGCCCTAAAATGATAGGTGATGTATTGCTGACTTCTCAGGAAAAATATTTACCAGTTCATCTTGTTAATAATGAAGACACAGTTAAAGATTTAGATGAAGAGGGAATAAATTCTATAGCTGTAGGAATGCCTTATATTTATACAAAGGCACACATTGAAAACAAAAGAAATAAAATTTTATTTAAAAAAATATTCATGCCTCCCCACTCAGTTTTTGGCAAACAAGAAACAGATTATCGTAAATGGAAAGCAATTTTAAAAAAATATGACTGTGATGCAATGTGTTTAGGTGGAATTGATTATAACAATGTAGTTAATAAAAAAATTAACTTTGATAATGTAAAGATATTAAAAGGAGCACAGTCACAAGATTCAGATTCTTTAACAAGGATATCTGAAATGTTTTACTGCACAGGTGAAATGATTACAAATGTTTCAGGTTCACACCTTGCTTATGCAGCAGCCTCAGGAGTAAAAGTAAAAGTTATTGATGAAATACATGAATTATACAAAGAAAGATTTGATAGCAATGAGAATTTAAAAATTTTAAATTGGCTACCAAAAAAAAACAAAAAAACATTTGAAAATTATTATAGCTTAAGACCTATTATTCCAGATGATATTATATCTGCTTGGAATTTCAAGGATAGCAAAGAATTAAGTATTTACTGTAATTATTTGCTTGGTGTCCAGTGCAGAAAAGAAATAAAAAAAATTCAAGAATATTTAACTGTAAAAAATAAAATGAAAGAAATAATTTTTGCATCATATCTTTTATTTAATAAGATTAATCAAAAAATTAATAAGATAATTTAACATTTAAAAAAAACTTAGAATGAAAGTATTAATATTATCTCACGCAGGCAGACAGGACTCAAGTAGTCGTATTAGACTTTTACAATACATACCATTTTTTAAACAACAAGGTATTCAAATTGATGTTTCACCATTATTTTCTGATGAATATATTTCAAGAGTGGTTTTAGGTAGACCAATTCAATCTTATTGGAGCTTAATACTCTTAGGTTACTGGAATCGATTAAAAATTTTATTTAAGGTAAAATCTTATGATTTAATAATAATACATAAGGAAATATTTCCTTATTTTCCTGCTTTTGTAGAGCGCCTACTTTGCTTTATAGGAATAGTTTATATAGTAGATTATGACGATGCAACGTTTCACAAATATGACAATCATAATAATTGGTTGATACGTATATTATTAGGTAAAAAAATTGATGCTGTAATGCGATATTCCAAAATAGTTATTGCTGGAAATAAATACCTTTCTTCAAGAGCACAATTAACTGGAGCAAGCCGGATTGAAATCATCCCAAGTGTTGTAGACCTAAATAGATATAATCTTGCCAAATCAGACTATAATAAACAATTAGTAGTTGGTTGGATTGGTTCACCATCAACAGGTAAATATCTTTTAGAAATAGAGTCTATTTATAAGATGCTGGCAGGTGAGTTTGATGTTCGCTTCGTGGCTGTAGGATGCAACAAAGAAACAGTGAAAGAGCTTCCAATTGAGGTATTACCATGGTCAGAAGAAACTGAAGTTAAGTTAATTCAATCTTTTGATGTAGGTATCATGCCACTTACAAATTCTATATGGGAAAAGGGGAAATGTGGTTATAAATTGATCCAATATATGGCTTGTGGGTTACCAGTAGTTGCTTCACCAATAGGCATAAATAAAAAAATTATTCAAAATGGTAATAATGGTTTTCTTGCTCAAAATACGAGTGAATGGGAACAGGCACTTCGTAAACTTTTAAATGATGAAAGTTTACGTCGATATTTGGGAAAGAATGGACGTAAGTTTGTTGAAGAAGAATATTCATTGCAAGTTCAATCACAGAAATTAGGAAAAATTATACAAAGTTTACTAACTTAAAAACATAGGTTAAAGTTGTAAAAATAAGTATACATTTATAAATAGTTTATAAATAGTTTATAAAATTAATAAATTAATAAGTGTGTCTAAGTAATGAGTAATAAAAAAATAGCTATAATTGGATTAGGATATGTAGGCCTACCTCTTGCAGTTGAATTTGCGAAAAAACGAGTAGTTATTGGGTATGATATTAATCAAAAAAGAATTAGGAAGCTAACAGAGGGTATAGATACTACCCTTGAAACAAGTAAACATGATCTTAAAAAAGCAGTTAACTTAAGCTATACTAACAGTTTAGATGACCTGAAAGACTGTGGTATTTTTATTGTTACAGTACCAACTCCAATTAATAAGTATAAAAAACCAAATTTAATTCCATTAAAAACAGCCAGTAGTTCCATTGGCAAAATTATTAAAAAGGGTGATATTGTTATTTATGAATCAACAGTTTACCCTGGTGCTACTGAAGAGGTATGTGTGCCAATCCTTGAAAAACAATCAGGATTAATATTTAATAAAGATTTTTACTGTGGTTATTCGCCAGAACGTATTAACCCTGGGGATAAAAAACATAAAATAGCTGATATTACAAAAATAACATCAGGCTCAACAGATGAAATTGCAACAGAAGTTGATGAGTTATACCAAGAGATTATTATTGCTGGCACATATAAGACGAGCAGTATTAAAATAGCAGAAGCTGCTAAGGTTATTGAAAACACTCAAAGAGATTTAAATATTGCACTTATTAATGAATTTGCCCAAATCTTGAATAAAATGGATATAGATACTGAATTGGTATTGAAAGCTGCAAAAACTAAATGGAATTTTCTACCGTTCAGCCCAGGGTTAGTAGGGGGACACTGTATTGGTGTTGACCCATACTATCTAACTTATCAAGCTAAAAAAGTAGGTTATGATCCAGAAATGATTTTAGCAGGACGTAAGATAAATGACAATATGGGGACATATGTAGCTAATCAAACATATGAAATTATGCTTAAAAAAAAAATTGAAATAGTGGGTGCTAATGTTCTTATTATGGGTTTAACTTTTAAAGAAAACTGTCCAGATCACCGTAATACACGTATAATTGATTTAGTTGAAAAAATTAAAAGTTTTAAATGTAATGTTGATGTCTATGACCCTTGGGTTGATAAGGATGATGTTAGACTTGAACATAACATTCAACCAGTCAATAATCCAACAAAAGGTAAATATGATGCGATTATAATTGCTGTTGCACACAACGAATTTAAATCATTAACTCGAGATGAAGTTAGAGCATTTGGCAAAACTAACCATGTTTTATATGATGTTAAGTACTTATTTAAAATAAGTGAGTCAGATGGAAGATTGTAAATAGTTTAGAGTAGTAAGATGTTAGCAAATATAGAAAATATTAATATTGGTTTAAGTAGATTAAAAAAATTTACTAAGAATGAAACAAAAAATAATAAAAATAATTAGACTTAAAAATATTATTTTACATAAAATAACATAAATGACTAAATACGAAAAACTACAAGAAGATTTGAAGAATAATCAGAAAACTTGGTTAATAACAGGTGTTGCTGGTTTTATAGGCTCTAATTTGTTGGAAAAATTACTCATTCTGAATCAAAAGGTAGTAGGTTTAGATAATTTTGATACAGGCTATCAATATAACATTGATCAAGCCATCAAAGATGCGAATAAATTAACTGGCAAAGATTTAAACAAAAATTTTAAATTTATTAATGGCGACATTAAAAAAATAGCTGATTGTAAAAAGGCATGTATTGGTACTGATTATATATTACATCAAGCTGCATTAGGGTCTATTCCAAGATCAATTAATGATCCGATTAAAACTAATAAAACAAATATTGATGGCTTTTTAAATATGTTAGTTGCTAGCAAAGAAGCAAATGTAAAACGTTTTGTGTATGCCTCATCAAGCTCTGTTTATGGTGATCACCCTGAACTACCTAAAATTGAGAATAGGATTGGTAAACCTCTAAGCCCATATTCAGTAACTAAAGCTGTTAATGAGCTTTATGCCCATGTTTTTTCAAAAACGTATGGTTTTAAAACTATAGGCTTGAGGTATTTTAATGTATTTGGAAAAAGACAAAATCCTAGAGGAGCATATGCAGCCGTAATACCAAAGTGGGTAACAACTATCTTAAATAAAGAAGATTTATTTATTAATGGAGATGGAGAAACAACTAGAGATTTTTGTTATATAGATAATGCAATACAAATGAATTTACTTGCAGCTACTACTGATAATGATCTGGCCACTGATCAAGTTTATAATGTAGCTCTTAATGATAAAACAACTTTAAATAAACTTTTTCAAATGATTGAGGAACGACTAATTGTCAGTGTAAAGGGATTGAAAAAGAAAAAACCAATTTATAGAGATTTTAGGATGGGAGATATAAATCACTCACAAGCAAATATAGATAAAGCTAAAAAATTACTAGATTATCAACCGACGTACATGGTAACTAGGGGCATAGACGAAACGATGGAATGGTATATTGACTCAATAATTTCGAGAGAGTTATTTTGAATATAACAATTAATAGAACAACTATAACTGCAATTATGACTTCAGGTGTGTATCTAAAAAAAAATTTGAGTCTTTAAAAATTACTCAAAATTTAATGAAAATTACAATAATTACATCCAGCTATAAAAGACCAGAGTTATTAGAAAGACTTGGAGGTGTAATTATTCCACTCATGAACAAAACAGGCAACATATTAAGATGGAGAGTTATAATTGATGGACCTGCTGAAGAATATAGGTTTATTTTAAATAATTTTTATGAGGAGGTTATAGATAAATCTTTATTTAGTTGGTCTGAACAAAAAAACATTGGAAAATTTAGATCTTTAATAAAGATTATGGATGAAGAAAAAGCAGAATGTGACTGGTTAATTAATATTGATGATGACGATGTCTTGATAAATTATAGATTTGAAAATTTTTTAAATATAATTCAAACTGTTCCATCAGATATTAAAGCAATACTTATACCAAGATTAATACTCAGATCACCTTCATTCCATCTATCACAAATTTTTAAAAAAAGATTATTCAAAAAATATGATCACAAAATTATTAGTTACTTTGGATTTAAAGAAAATTTTGGTGATGTTGATACTTCAATTTTTATACGCTCAACAGGCTATAAATTCAAGCATAATAAAGAAGTTTTAAACGACACTTTTACCTCAGAATCATTACTGTATTTGGATTCATTTCCAAGTGAGGATATTTTAATATTAAACGATCATATAGTATATGGTCAATATTTAAAACAAGGCCTTACAAAATCATCCACTTATAATAGAACTTCAAATCCAATTTCAGCATTAGCTACTTATAAAGAGTTTCTAGAGCATGGGATTGATGTAAAGTCAAAAAATTCATTACTCTATATTAAATCACTGATTAACTATTATCGCTTTAACCTTCATGTCGATAGAAAAAACTTAATAAGTAATCAAAAATATGGAAATTTTATAATTTGCTTTATAGCATCATGCATTGGAAAAATAATTTATCTATATGATAAACACCTGATTAAAAAGAAATGAAAATTGATAAAGAAATTATTCTTAAAGAAAAAAATAATATTATACAAATAATAGACTCAGATATTGGAGGTGGTGCAGAAAAACTAGTTTCCTATATTCAGAAAGCAATACCCAGCACTATAAAAGTAATAACTTTTAAAAAATTAAATAAGAAATTTGAATCTAATGTAAAATATAAATCTCTAAATATTAAAAGCAATTCAATATGGTCAATTTTAATTGCAAGTTTTGGTATTTGTAGATTCATGTTTTATGAAAAAAAAAAAAATACTTTTATATTTCATTCACATCTTTCTAGAGCTCTTTATGCTTCTTTTATCCCTTCTATTATTTTTAGAATACCTCATGTACACACTGAACATAATACTTTTAATAAAAGACGAAAAAAATGGTATTTGTACTTAATAGAATATCTTATTTATAATTCACTTAAGTCTATAGTATGCGTATCTGAAGCCACACGGTATGAGTTACTTTCCTATATGCCCAGTTTAAATTTGGATAAAGTTATTGTTATTGAAAATGGTGTAGATTTAATTCAACATAAAAATCGAAGTTTTTCAAATAAAAAAAAGTTTAATATTATTGTGCTGGGCTCTTTAACCTATAAAAAAGGTATTGATTTATTAATATCTTCAATTCCATTTTTAGTGGGTAGGATAAACAAGGTAAAAATAATTGGGTCTGGTCCAGAGAAGAAAAATTTACTAAACTTGATAAATAAACTTTCTTTAAATTCATTGATTGAATTGATTGATTATACGGAAGATATTAAAAATCACTTATATGAAGCAGATATAGGTGTTGTGCCTTCTAGATGGGAGGGTTTTGGTTTGGTTGCTGTTGAAATGCGTTCATCAGGATTACCAATTTTGATCTCTGATGTTCCAGGTCTCAGTGATATATTTTCACATTATAATGGTGTGGCAACTTTTAAGGCAGATTTACAAGATTCATTGAAAAACTCTCTTAATGATTTATTAGATGATTTAAGTAATGATAAAATAGTTATTAAAAATTTAGAATTAGAATTAGAAAAATATTCATTAAAATTCTTTATAAGTAAGTATAATCAATTTTACGATAGATTTAAATCCTAAAAGAAAAGCATTTTATTATCCAAGATTTTTTAAGATAAAAATTATGAAATGCATTAGTTAAATAAACTTGAATATATAAATAATAAAGATTATCTTAAAATAATTTTAAACATCTTTATGGATCATCTAAAATTTATTAGTGTATTAGAAAATCCATGGGACTACATATCAATATTTATTGTATTTATTATTGGTTATTTTTTACTTAGTTCTAGTGCAAGATATTTTAATGCTACCAAAATTCGAACTTTATCGTTGTATATTTGGCATACTTTTTTTTGTTGTGCCTATATTGTTACTACATCAAAAATAGGTGGTGATACAATATGGTATTATACTGAATCATTACAATTACTAACAAATTACAGTGATTTTTCATTTGGTACAGCAGCAATCGTTTGGTTGACCGCTCTATTTACAAATGGGTTTGGTTTAAATTATATCAGTACGTGTATGGCATTTAATATTATTGGCACATATGGACTGCTTGCTATAGATGCTTCCTTAAGACATGCTACCAAGGATAAGTCTGGATTTATTAAGTCATTAGTTTTATTTGTGGTTCTTATTCCTTCTATGAGTTATTGGAGCACAGCAATTGGTAAAGATTCAGTTCAATTTATGGGAACTGGTCTTATGTTATGGTCATGCATTGATTTTAAGAAACGATATATAGTGTTTTTTATTTCACTGTGTATTATTTTTACAGTTCGGCCACATATAGGCGCTGTTGCATTTATTTCCTTTGCAATATCGTTAATATTTATGAATAAGATATCTCTTTCAAAAAAAATATTTTATCTATTGATTGTTTCTACTTCTATAGTATTTATTTTACCTTCTGTTTTTGAATATATATCTTTTAAAAGACCAACTTCCATTGCTACTAATCTTGATTATTTAATATACTATATTGAAAGAAGACAAACTTATAATGTGGATAGTGGAGGGGGTGTAGATATTTCTTCATTGAATTTTCTACTTCAATTATTTACTTATCTTTTTAGACCACTTCCCTTTGATGCCCATAATACATTAGCTCTCTTAACTTCTTTAGATAATGTTTTTTTATTAACAGTTTTTACTCTATCTATATTTAGTATAATATTTTTAAAAAGAGAAAAATTCAGCTTAAATCACCCTAAAGAAAATAGATGGTTTTTATTAATATTTAGTGTGACGGTATTATCTATTTTATCGCTTACAACGTCTAACTTTGGTATTTCGGCACGTCAAAAATGGATGGTTATGCCGATATTACTCTATTATATGTTTTTATTTATGAGTGTTAGCTGGTCTGATAACTTAAAGAATAAAAAAGTTTAAAACATTTGTGATATAATTAAAAATAATTATATAAATAGTAATATTAAATTTTAGTTTAATATTAGTTAGGAGCATGAGATATACCATTTTTATTGTAGGGTGGTTTTAATTTTTAAAAATTTTAACTCTCCTATGAAAATGGGGGGAATAAAAATGAATGATAAAATACTTATAATTGGCAAAAATAGTAATTTATCTAATCGTATAGTAGAGAAATTAAAGCATTCTAAAGTTATTTCATCCAGAGAGATTTTAAATAATATTGAAATATTATCAGAATATAAAAAACAGGGAATTAAATTGATATTTAATAATTTTCAGCCTTCAACAAAACTAAATGAAATGGTTAATACAGAAGAGTATATAATGAATTCAATTGGTTTAACCTCTAAAATTTTGAATTACTCCATAACTAACAACATAAGAATAAAAAAAATTATATATACTAGTAGTAGCTCAGTTTATGGTGATAATATTTTTTCTACTGAGACAGATAAAGTAAAACCATTGAATTTATATGCCTCTCTAAAAATAGCAAATGAGAAGATGATTGAAAAATTTTCTACTGATAATAAGATTGATTATACTATCTCAAGATTATTTAATATGTATGGAGGCAATGATAAATTCTCAATTATTAGTAAAATTTTTTCTGCAATAAAAAACAATAAAGAAATTGTAATAGTTAACGATGGAAATTCTATAAGAGATTTTATTCACATAGATGATGTTGTCGATATTTATATAAAACTTTTAGACATAAAAAATATAAAGATTATTAATATAGGAACTGGAGTAGGGAGGTCTGTTAAAAGTATAATTAATTGCTTTAGAAAATATAATGTCAATATAGCTACAAAAAATGTGATTAGAAATGAATTAAAAGAATCCACTGCAAATGTTGAAATGTTAAATAAACTTTTTAACAGAAAAATTTTTATAAAAATAGAAAATTTTATAAAAAAGGAATTAGATTCAAACAAACAATAAATGAAAAAAGTTATTATTATTGCTCCAATTTTTGACTCTTTAATTAATTTTAGAGGTGATTTAATACAAGAAATTAAAAAAAAAAATTATGAAATAACTACAATATCACCACCACCTTCAAAACTATATGAAAAAACATTTAAAGAAAAAAAAATTAATAATATTCCACTCAATTTTGAAAGGAATAAAGTAAATCCTTTTGTTGATTTTTATATGTTTCTTAAGCTGATCCAAATATTTTGGACACAGTCTCCAGATATTGTTTTAGCATATGGTATAAAACCAGTTATATGGGGAGGTGTAGCTGCTAAATTTTTTAATATAAAATTTTATGCTTTAGTAACTGGTGTTGGCTATGCATTTCAAGGAGACTCATTTAAAAGAAAATTACTAACAAAGTTAGTAGCAATTTTATACAAATTTTCATTAAAAGGATCCAAAGAGGTTATTTTTCACAATAAAGAGAATTGTGATCTTTTTATTGAGAAAAATATCATATCTAAATCGAAAACGTCTGTTGTAAATGGATCTGGTGTAAATATCATGAAATTCAATCTTGAACCACTTAAAATAAAAAAAATGAGTTTTTTATGTATTTCTCGTTTACTCGGTGAAAAAGGACTAAGGGAATATGCTGCTGCAGCTAAAATTGTAAAAAGTAAATTTCCTAATGTTTCATTTAATTTAGTTGGACCTGAAGATACATCACCTGATGGAATACCACTAAATGAAGTCATGAGTTGGTCAGATTACATTAATTACAAAGGTGCGACTATGGATGTTATTCCTTATATAAGAAATACCAGTGTTTATGTATTGCCATCATATCATGAAGGAATACCCAGAAGTACATTAGAAGCAATGGCAATGGGTCGACCAATTCTTACTACTGATGCAGTTGGCTGTAGAGATACTGTAGATAATAATATTAATGGTTTTAAAGTTCCAGTTGGATCTATTATGAAACTAGTGGAAAAAATGATTTGGTTTATTGAAAACCCAGAACTATTAAAACAAATGGGTGTTGCTAGTAGAAATATTGTTAAGCAAAGTTTTGATGTGCGTAAAATTAATATTGAAATGTTAAATATTTTAGGTTTAGGTAAAAAAAATTCTTTAACCCCATTAAAAAAAATTATTATTATTTCATCAGTACCAATAAGTTTAGCTACTTTAATAAAAGGTCAGGCTAAATACCTTAGCAAATTTTATGAAGTTAAACTTGTATCATCTTATTCACATATGAATAAAAAGATTTCAGATTTTGAAGGTGTGGAATTAAAATCTATAGATATGACTAGGAAAATTGCACCTGTTCAAGATTTAAAAGCTATGTACAAACTTTATAAGTACATTTCTATTGAAAAACCGAATATGGTCTATACATTTACTCCAAAAGCAGGACTTTTAGGTATGTTGGCATCTTTTTTATGCAGAGTACCTGTTAGAGTTCATAATATTGTAGGTTTACCATTGATGGAATATCATGGTTTGAAACTAGCTCTGTTAAGATTTATTGAAAAATTAACATATTTCTTTTCAACTAAAATTTTTTGCAACAGTTTTGGTTTAAAAAAATATATTAATGACAACCTAACATCGATGCCAATTACTGTTGTAGGGCAAGGCTCAATCAATGGTGTTGATACAGAATTCTTTAAAAATAATTTTAGTAATGAAGAAAAGTCATCAATTAGATTAGATCATAAAATATCAAATAATGATTTTGTCATAACATTTCTTGGTAGAATTGTAAGGGACAAAGGAATAAATGAATTGGTTGATTCATTTGTAATACTTTTAAAAAAATACCCAAACTTAAAACTTTTATTGGTTGGTGATTATGATGATAATTTAAATGAAATTGATATTGAAACCAAATCTTTAATAAATAATTTAGACTCAATTATAAATGTGGGTTTTAAGAGTGATATTAGAAAGTTTTTATCAATCTCTGATTTATTTGTACTTCCATCATATAGAGAGGGTTTGCCCAACTCGTTAATTGAAGCGGGAAGTTTTGGTATACCTTTGCTTGCAACAAATATAAATGGATGTAATGAAATTATTGAGAATAATGAAACTGGTTTACTTATTAAAATGAAAGATGTCACTAGCTTAAAAAAAGGAATAGAAAAATATATAACAGATCAGAAGTTTTATTTAAGTGTAAAAAATAATGTTAGAAATAGAATTATAAATAAATATAGCCAAGTTTATTTTTGGGAAAATTTAAATAATGAGTTTAAAAAGATTATTTGATGATCTGTAATAAAAAATTTTAATAATGAAACGATTATTTGATTTATTTATCATTGTATTTTTATCACCAATAATTTTTCCTATAATAGTAATTATTATATTAATTCTTATTAAAGAAACAGGATTTCCAATATTTTTTAAGCAGTCACGCCCAGGTTTTAATAAAAAAATATTTTCAATTTTAAAATTTAGATCAATGACTGATGAGCTTGATAAAGAAGGTGTGCTTTTGTCTGATGAGTTTAGGATTACTAAATTTGGAAAAATTTTAAGATCAACAAGTTTAGATGAGCTACCTAGTTTATGGAATGTTTTAAAAGGTGATATGAGTTTAGTAGGTCCTCGTCCGTTATTGGAAGAATACTTGCCATTATACTCAAATGAACAGGCCAGACGTCATGAAGTTAAACCTGGAATTACTGGTTGGGCACAAGTTAATGGAAGAAATGGAATTAGTTGGAGTCAAAAATTTAAATTTGATGTTTGGTATGTTGACAACCATACTATTTGGTTAGATATAAAGATTATATGTATAACAATAAAAAAAGTAATCTTTCGTGAAGGAATTAATAAACTAGGGTATGTGACAACAGGGATATTTAAAGGCAATGGTAGAAAAAAATAACAGATTTATAAATTGGAAATATCCATTAATTGAAGAAGGGAAGCCTACAAAATATAACTGGGTTGTTCAAAATTTGGACGGGTTAGATTTAGGGTTAAATACTGACATTGGCTCTTTTTCATATATTAATGCTAAGTATAAAGTAATAATTGAGGATGAGGTTCAAATAGGGTCTCATTGCTCCATTTATTCTGTGTCTACCATAGACAACACTAGAGGAATGGTTGTTCTAAGAAATAATTGCAAAATTGGAAGCCACTCAACTATTCTACCAGGTGTATCAATTGGTAAAAATTCAATTATAGGTGCACATAGCTTAGTGAATAAAAGTATACCTGACGACTCAGTTGCATTTGGTGTGCCGGCAAAAGTAATAAGCAAACTTAAAAATGATAAATAGTCAATTTTCTCCCTGGCCATCGTATACCTTGGAAGAAGCTAATTCTGTTCGTGAAATTTTGCTGTCAAATAAAGTCAATTATTGGACTGGTAACGAATGTAGAGAGTTTGAAAAGGAATTTGCATTTTGGTCAAACACTAAATATTCGATTGCTCTTGCAAACGGAACTTTGGCTTTGGATGCTGCATTGAAAGCTTTAAATATTTGTCATGGTGATGAAGTAATTGTCACCTGCAGAACATATATTAGTTCAGTTTCATCTATAGTAAATGCTGGTGCTAGGCCAGTTTTTGCTGATGTTGATCTTAACACTCAGAATATTAAAATTGAATCAATTAAATCTTTAGTTAATAAAAAAACTAAAGCTATTGTTTGTGTACATTTAGCTGGTTGGCCTTGTGAAATGGATGAAATACTTAGTTTAGCTAAAGAATTTAATTTATATGTCATTGAAGACTGTGCACAAGCTCATGGAGCAAAATATAAAGATAAACCTGTTGGATCAATAGGAGATATTGGTTGTTGGAGTTTTTGCCAAGATAAAATTATGACCACTGGTGGTGAGGGTGGTATGGTAACCACAAATGACAAATTATTATGGAGCAAAATGTGGTCTTATAAGGATCATGGTAGGAGTTATGAAGCTGTTTACGAGCGAAAACATCCAGTAGGTTTTAGGTGGCTAAATGAGTCATTTGGAACTAATTGGCGTATGACTGAAATGCAAGCAATAATTGGAAGAATACAGCTAAAAAAGATGCCAAATTGGCAAAAAGAACGTATAAAAAATGCAAATGCAATTTGGAATGTTGCTAGTCAATGTAAAGGTTTGCGAGTTCCAGATGTTTTTAATTATATTCAGCATGCAGCTTATAAATGTTATGTTTTTATCGAAACAAAAGAGTTAAAAATTGAGTGGGATCGTGATAAAATTATCAAAGAGATAAACACACTGGGTGTGCCATGTTATTTTGGAGCTTGTCCTGAAGTGTATTTGGAAAAAGCATTCGATAATACTGGATTCAGACCCAAGGAGAGATTAGTTAATGCAAAAGAACTAGGAGAAACTTCTTTGGTATTTTTAGTGCATCCAACTTTAACAAAAGATGAGATTCAAAAAACATGTAATGCAATCATTTCTGTAATGAATCTAGCCACAATTAGTTAATATAAAAGTACTGCAAGAAAAGTCTCAAGACTAACAATACTAACTATCCCCACTGTTATAGCGGCAATTAATCCAACAACAAATGGTTTAAATCCCATAGATTTTAATTCGTTTAAATTGATAGATATACCAACTGCAGCCATAGCCATTGTAAGGAAGACAGTAGCTAAGCTTTTAATATAGTCAATTAAAGTTTTCCAAAATTCATAATTACTATTTTCTAAAGTAAATATTTGATCTCCAATA
>ENA-ORXF01000343-ORXF01000343.1-marine-metagenome-genome-assembly--contig:-NODE-343-length-34990-cov-15.743162_pt1 | contig 34990 bp, 28 predicted proteins | sample MGYA00237864_ERZ511476 | MGnify/ENA primary metagenome ERZ511476 (study PRJEB26306, sample SAMN06343908) | marine metagenome | isolation source: coastal waters | place: Atlantic Ocean: West Antarctic...
TATCTAAGTCACTAGTAACATTTGCATTGTGTTTATTCAAAGCATTCAATGTGTCTGAACTTTTTTTGTTTGTTGGTGGACTTTGCACTACCTGGCGTCTGTCACTAAAATTCTGACCAGACACAGCATTATTGTGTTTGTAATGACTATCTAAGTCACTAGTAACATTTGCATTGTGTTTATTCAAAGCATTCAATGTGTCTGAACTTTTTTTGTTTGTTGGTAGACTTTGCACTACCTGGCGTCTGTCACTAAAATTCTGACCAGACACAGTATTATTGTGTTTGTAATGATAACCTTCAGCAAATGTTTGCAATTTACTATCTAAGTCACTAGTAACATTTGCATTGTGTTCATTCAAAGCATTCAATGTGTCTGAACTTTTTTTTATAAATTTGTTGTAATTATCTTTAAAAGCATCAAATTGTTTTCCTGTTTCTGTTTGAGTGTTGCAAATATTCATATATTCCATTTTCATGGTATCAAAATCCACAAAATCTCCTCGATTTTGTTCAAGTTCCTTCTTTTTGTGTTGATATTCTTCATTGGTCTTTGACATTTCATTTTCATTATCAAAACACACTTTTTGCAGTTCATCACATTTTGAACTTGTGTTACGGTAAAAATCACGATCAACTTGCTTTTGATCTTCTATTGTTTTGTGTGTCTTGAGCAAGGCCTTCAAAAAATTTACTTCATCCTCATGCATTTTTTTTACTTTCGCCAAATTTATTCTACTTGTTTCCATGCTTTGCTCCTGTGATTTTTGTAGTTCAGCGAATACAATAACATTTTGCTGCTCGTGTTTTATTGTTGCTTCTATACACATAATTTCTTTAAGAAAATCTGGGTTTTTTGTATGATCATCATATTGTTTTTTTAACAAAGCAACATTATTGCTTTCAAACTTCTGCAAATTCAAATCTCTTGACAAAAAAGAACCAACTTCTTCCAAAGACTCATGCAAAAAATCATTATGCGAAGATGTTTTTTTAGCTGCATATAACATTTTCGAGATTTGTTGTTTTTGGGTTTGTATGGCTTCTGTGTACTTTTTGAATATTTCATCAACACTTTCCATTTGATTATTGGCATTTACTATGTCCTCACGTAATGCATCTGTTTTGTTTTGTGTTTCTGTTCGAATTTGACAAATTTGACCTTGTATTGCATTTTGCTCATTTTGTTTGTCTTGAAAAAATATTTGATCAACAAGATGTTTTTGTATGTTTCCATTTCGGTCACGTTCCGCACTTTTGTGTGCCACTCTCGACAACTCTTGTCTATTTGCTGTATCTGCATGAACTGACATGAGCTATACTGTTTATTCAAGTGATATTTGTTCTACACTTATATACAAAATACACATGAGCAATTTGCAGAAAACAGAATAAATGTATTTACCATATTTGCCTTTTTCACTCTACAATTATGAACAATTTATACAATACTGTTCAAATATTCAATTGGTTAAAGACTGATGTATTCTGAACATTCTATTTGATTTCATTGAATACTACAAGGCCAATTGTTTTTTTGGCCAGATGATTTTGTGTTTGTTGGTATTGGAACGTTAGGATTAGAAATTTCACCCACATTTGTTTGTTGTGTTTGTGGACTACTTACATCATTATATGGTTGTCCTTTCATATTTCCTTGTAAATAAAATTCTTCATTTGAATACATTGGTACTTTATATTTAATTCCATTCTCATTTTCACTCATCATACCAGGATATGTATCACATCCAGGTATGATTGTGTCATTTCGAGAATTAAAATCATATATTTTCAAGTTTTGATCTATATTAAATTGTCTTATTTTTCTATATCTTGCTGGTATTCATTAGTCATGTTTTCTTTCATGTATGCTAATTCCTTAAGTTCATTTTCATTGAGATTGTTCTGTCTTTCTTCCAAGTCTTTCAATTTTATTTTGAAATCCTGTGTCATATTGGCATTTGATTTATAACAGTTCATTGACTCATCTTCTTCAAACATGATACTCATATTATTTATCATAAGAGTTTTTTGCAACACTTATATACAAAAACCATGTGAGAATTTCTTTATTTATTGTCAAAGTTTAAAACATCAAACAACCAAAAATGGTTTATAGAAATAACTAACAACAAATTTTACTATCAGTGGGGTTCGAACCCACGCCTTCAATAGAAGAAGAGAACTTGAGTCTCCCGCCTTGGACCACTCGGCCATGATAGCTAAGATATAATATAGTAAACTATTATTGTATTTCAAACAATTAAGAATGTATTTTGAAAGCATATTATTTGTTTCACACAGTCACTGTACACGCACATGTACATATTATGAACACGTGCTGTCCTGACAATATATTGTTGGATACAATAAATATATACAAATCAAAATTTATAAAATAACGTCAAAAAATTTATATATTTTTATAATACACAATCAAAATATTTTTGTATTTTTATAATAGTACAATTTTGCATAAAATGATTCTAGTTAAAGCCCAAGTAAACCCAAGTATACTAAAAAAATTTGTTAATACCAGCTGAAACGCTGATGATAAATATGCATGTAAGAAAAAAACAACTAGTCTTGGATTTTTGAAAAAAGTTCAAATGTACTGATATGTTCAACACTCTTGTTTTCTTCTTCTGTGATGTTTGTTTCTGGTGATGTATGATCTTTCATTATTTGTTACACCTTAATGTAATTGAACAATATTTTGAATGTTCCATTTACATAGTATAAACTAAAATCATTACCAATATATTTATCTATTTGTGGAATATTATTTTCATATTTAAACACTCAGAATCAAATCATTGACACGTTGTGATTCAATTTCACAACTTTCATGATTTCTGAGATCACATATATCAATCTTCCTTGTGGACACATTGATTTGGATGTACTGGAAAATTGTTCCAAATGTCAATGGTATAATGACGATGTTGTATTGGTCAATGAATTAACTTTATCCAATATCAACAAAACAAAATGCTCTTCTTGTGCGGAGAATAATCATGAGAAAGAAGCAACAATAATTCATATGCCATGCCAGTGCATGATTTATTGTTCACCATGTTCCATTGATTATGAAAGTAAGATATGTATCTGTGGAGAGGGAATTGAGTGTGTCGCTGGGTGGAATCATAATATATATCTTTAAAATATAAAAGGATATATATGGGTATGATACAGAAATCATATCATAAAAGGTCATGCATGCTGGGCATGGTATAGGTCATGCATGTATGCTGGGCATGGTATAGGTCATGCAGTACAAACAAATGGCGAATATTGTATACTTTTGATTTTGATTAAAAATTTTGAGAGAAAGTTTATAAAATCGTTGGATGAATGTGTAAAATGTGAAGAAATGAATGAATATCAAAAATCATGAAAAAGTTTGGTTTATATGAAAAAATAAAAAATTATTGACAATTTTGAAATAATGAAGCAAAACATAGTGTTAAAAAATGTTCAAAATACAAGGTAAAAGGAAATTTAAACGCATAAATACAAAAAATATTTGTATGGATAATTTTTTGTTTGCCTTATTATCAAAAACATATATATATGTAGCTGGGGAGTAGATGTAAAATAGAAATATATGAATTTGAGTGATAATGATAATTCTACTCATCAAGATTTCACATTTCTAAATCCACCAGACCAAGCTATGTTCAAAGATAGAGAACAAAGCAGAATAATGACAAATCAAATGGAAGTAAATCGTCACAATAAAAGCATCAATGATCTGTTAGGATGGAATTGTCAAAAATTGAAATCAATAACCACACAAATAAAAAAATTGTATCCAAACATAATGAAACAAGAGCAGATTGCACGAGACCAAACAAAAGGTGGTGCAGTTCCAATTGGTTTATATGGAAAATGTGGTCATACTTGTCCCAAGAATCAGCACGGCAATACGACTGATTCTTGTGCATTCGATTTCGACTGGAAACATGAAGACAGCCAAATAGATCATATTTTTTCTTGTGTGAACACAAAATGTGTATCACCAGAAAGCAGAGTAGGAATGCCACCTTGTTCTAAAATAGATATGCTCTGTGCATCTTGTCCATTTACAAAATATAGTCAAACATCAAACGGACAAGAATGCAGTTGGAGAAATCCAATTGAAATTCCATGTAATGAGCAAGGTACGGGAAATTTGGACAGAAATTCAAGTGATCACAGGAAAGCACCATGGCATTGTTTTTGGGACGCATCCATAAAATTCAAATTAAAACAAGAGGATCCAAATTATAAAATACCAAATGCAATAACACTTTCTTTCAAGAGGAAAATGGTAAAATTTGCATTTGATGGTATTTTGAATTACAATGAAAGTGTAAGAAATTGTGAGGTTGATTATTATATTGAGCACAATGCCACTAAATTCAAAGACGCATTCAATTTTTTGAAAGTGAAAGGATGTTTGATTGAACCATACAATTTCAAGAAATATGTCACATATGAAAATAATTTTCAAATTAAAAATATGCCAGATATTTGCGAAATTGTTTTCGCCTTTTTTGGACTTCAAATGTCAGACATCATACCAGATACAATACCAACAAATGGTATTAAAAAAAAAACAAATTTTGTTAAAGCACAAGAAGAAAAACGGACTCAAATGCAAAGACTACAAGAATCACAAACGACTGATTTACCACTAGTACTAGAAAAACTCAAAATAAAGCAAGACCAAGAGGACAAACATCTCCAACTGCAACAACAACTGCAACAACAACTGCCACAACATATGGAACAACGAGCGCAACAACAAGGACAACAGCATTATCATCTACAACATCTACAACATCTGCAACAACAACTACAACAGCAACAATCACAACCCCAACTCCAACAACCAGAAACACAAAAAGAACAACAGCAACATCATCTACAACATCTGCAACGACTGCAACAACAACAACTGCAACAACAACTGCAACAACCACAATCCCAACTGCAACAACTGCAACAACCACAATCCCAACTGCAACAACTGCAACAACCACAACCACAACCCCAACTCCAACAACCAAAATCACAAAAAAAAAAACAAAAACTACAACAACAAAAAGAGTTAAAAAAAATACAAGAAGATTTACGACGACAACAACAAAACGATCAAGAACAACAAAAAATACAACAACAAAAAGAGTTAGAAAAACTACATGAAGATCAACAACTAATAGAACAAAAACAACAAGATATATTTACAATGCGATTGAGTATGCAAAAACAACAAGAAGATCAACAGGCATTACAAAAAAATGATCACGCACTAAATATAGAAGAAAGGAGAAAGCGAATGAGTGAACAAGTGATATGTAATGAACTACTAAACAAAACAAAGATGGAATTAGCATCTCTTTTATGTCATTTTCAAAAAACAGCACATACAAAACTTTAATGCTTTGACAGTTTTGAGTAAAAAAAATATAAATATTGTTTTTGTTTTCTCTCGTTTCTAATATTTATTTGATTGTGTATGGAATAGTTGTTTGTACTGTTACCAACACCAACATATCCTAAACGGTGAAATCTCATATTTTCATCTGTCACGAATTTATTGGTTTGGAAACTGCATAGACAAAATGAGATGAGTTTATTTTTACATTAAAACAAAGTTTACACTTTTTTGTCATTTTCTTTTTGTTCTTTTCCAATACGATGCATATTTTCTGAGATGGAATCCATTAACACAGCACAATCAATGCAGTAGCATTTTTTCCGGCCATGTTCACACGATTTGCGCTCGTATTTCATCCTGGGAAAAGACTTATCTAAGTTGGTGTATAATGAATTCTCAATTTTTTTCATTTGTATTGAATACACTTATGAATAGATTGCACATTGATTGTAGTTTATATCTTCGTTTTCTTTTTTTCTTTCACCAGCATTAATTTTCAAGAGCAGTAGTTTTGTTTTGAATTATATATTTCACATATAAACATTGAGAATTTTGATTATGACACAAATATTCTTATGTAACATTATACTAATTTGTGATTTTGTTTCTGTAGGTTTCCACGACAAAAGGAACTGGTGGAGGTGAATATTTAAATTGTTTGTTTTTCAAAAATATAGTATTGTTGATGATGACTAATACTAACATATTTTTTTGGGTCAGATGTAATAATACTAGAAGAAGCTGCATATGTTAGTAGTGGCTTCTTCTACGAAACAGTAGCACCATTGCTATGTGTGGGCAATACTTCTTTCATTGCAATATCCACATTAACAAGTGAAATGAATTTTTATACCAAGTTAATCAGCAAGGTAGATTTATTGACGAACAAGCCAGTATTCAAGGCAATTCAGATTGCACTAGCTTGTCAATCATGCATCAGTTTGGAGCAAACACATCTGTGTATGCACATGCAACATTTGATTCCCAGAGTGAGTTTATTGTTTATTTTGCAATATTGATATTTTGTTTTGTTTGTGAAGAGAACATCTGACTTTTGAAATTATATTATTTTCAGTGGCAAGATGGCGACAAACATAGAAGATTGAAGATAATCATGAGTGATCGTCCAGATCTTATCAACTCTGAAATGGGTGGAGTTGCATTCAGCTCAGTGGACCAATGTTTTAAACAAGAGTATTTGAAGTTAATGTTTGGCAGGGAGATTTCTGTGGAAATTGCATTTGGCACAACATTTTTCACATGTGTTGATCCTGCTGCTGGCGGCGAAAATTCAGACTTTGCTGTTGTTAGCTTCACGTTCATGTATGGAATTTATGTGGTAAGGATTTGCTTTTATTTAAAACTTACTATGCAAGAATTACAAGACTTTTTATTTGTGTGAATACAGTATCTATGGCGTTTGCGTCTTGCTCTGATATTATTGGCATAAAGAAATCTTCTTGCGTTAGTTGTAGTAGAATAGAAACAGCTGCATGTGGATTCAGAGGCGAAAATACAACACTTTGTCCAAGGAAAGGGTTATTAATATTTTTAGACAATGAAGAACCTGCTCCTATTGCCATTTTCAAATTTCTTTTCAGCATTTTGTCTCTGAAAATAATATCTTCTTGGTTTTGTTGTGTATTGAGTATCCAGTGTCGCATTTTTACGTCAATTGACAAAAAGAAAAAAAACAATACAACAACATGATTATGTGGGAGAGTTTTTTTCTTAATATGTATCAAAAGACTTTCTAGACAAGTTATAGTAGTTTTGAATTTGGTGTAGTGCTTGATTGTATGATGGATCATTTCATAAATGAGCATACAAACAAAATCGGTATGACGTGAAAATATAACATAGAACAAAATATTGTTCATTTGCAGAGAATGCATTACCTCAACACTATCTGATGACATATTCCAAGATTGATTTTTAAATACTGTCTTTAATGTATAAGTGTTCTCTGCATATGTATTTTTTTCTTCTTTCCTTGCAATTGTACTATACTAGTAGTATTTTTGACAAATTTGTGTGTAAATGTGAACAGGTATTGGGCGCTGACATTTTACAAACAAAAGATCCATATAAGTCGTTTGAATTATTGAAATTACACATAGAAAAGATCAGATCTCACAATTATCTGTTTTCGGAAAGCAAAGTTGAAATCATTGTAGAAAGGAATTTGGGTTTTGAGGCAGAGCACGTATATAGGGAGTGTAGATCAAGTATCCCGAATTGTGAATTCATGGTAGAACCAGGTGTGGACAGAATCGGTGTTCTAACCACTCACACACGAAAATTGGCATATGTGTCAGTCATGAATATAATGCTCAAAGAAAATCGTATATATTGTAGCAAAGATAGTTGGGTAGAGTGTGGTGAAAATAATTCTAGAACAGTACTACTAGATCAAATGAGTTTTTTTGGTTTTATGTTTACCCGCCCAGATAATGCATTTCAGAAAGAAAAGGTAGCCATTAATGGTAAGAGTGCTGGTGGTAAAGATGATTTGTGCATGAGTCTCCTCATTGGTATGTTCTTTGTGCATGAAGGCAGGTATGAAATGAAATGATGTTCAATACTTTATATGAAACTTTGCCTTCGTTTATTTATCTACAAATATATAGATATATTCAAAAATATAGTAACTAAAAACATAACATTGTGTGGTATAAATATAATAAAATGATTACCTTGTATTGAGTGCTTTCACTAATTGTGTATCAGAATGCAAAATTTGTAAAAACCCACAAGCCCATCTGTAAATACTACATTTCAACCTTGTGCCAAATTCACTCAAAAATTCTTCATTCTGTAATGGTTGTCGAAGTGCTCCATACATTATATCGCCATTACTGAAATAATATATACCAGACTGCCCAATGATATCAGTGAAAGATGCATCTCCATTTTCATAAAGTGTGAAACGAGTTGGTTGTTGATACATCTCAATTTCTGCGTATAGAAAGTGTTTTGGTATGATATATTGATATTCTTCATTGACTTGAAATTCACATATCTCTGAACACAATGGAAAAAGGGTTGTTGTATGATCTGCCTTTACTGTAAGCTGTACAATAATATCAATATCTAATCCGGGTTTGTGAGTTATATTTGCATCTTCAATTTCCACAATAATTCCAATCTCGCCTGCTTCTGGTGTCAAGTTGTTGCAAATATTCGAAACACTTTCATATATTCGCACCTTTTTTGATCTATATTGCATACTTTTAGTTATGTATGAAATATGATTTTTATTTTTTACTAATATCTCTATACTCCTTCCCTGATTGGTAATGTTCACCACCAGAAATCTCATTGTTCTATAACATAACTTTTCTATATTGTCCACAGTGTAACTCTTGGCATAACTTTCTGCGGGCCATTCTTCTCTATATTTATCTACCGTCTGGAATGGTTTTTGTATTTTTTGCTCTGTCAATGCATTTATTGTCTGATTTAATGGTTGTGTGAATAATTCCAAAACTAATGGCATTTTCTCATTTTTCTGTAGGCCAACATCATTGCGAATTTCTTGGTACAATGGTGTATTTAGCTCCCCGTCAAACAGTATATTCCTATTTAATACATCTATCAAATAATCCAAGTTTTGATGTTGTATGAAAGAAAATTCTCGTTTGTGCTCTTGGTTTGCTTTCAAACGCATTGATTGTGTAAGAAAAGATTCTTCGCTCATGTAAGCTCTATTAGTATCTAAATTTATCAATTCTAAATTCAATTTGTTATGAATAGTTGCAAATTGTTCGTCTGTTCGATTCTTTTGTTCTAGTAAATATTTAAAAATTACTTCATTATTTTCTTGTCCAAATGATTTGGTTTCTAGCATTGTTTGGATTTTATGTAATTATTTGAGATTAAAAATTCTCATGTATTTTTGAATTGGAATACATGTATAATATATATTCATATATATATGTATATGTGTAAAGTGAATAAATATTTTTCGTCAATGATATTGTTCTGTATACGTCCAGTTAGCATTTTGATGTTTAAAAAAATGACGGACAATACGCGAAAACGACACAATAAAACACACTTTGCTTGTCATCCCCATCATGTGATGTACCAGCACGCTAGTATTCCACGGCTACAATTACACAACCAAGAACGTGACCTCCATTATTTACAACAAAAATCGAGAATTGCATCCATACATGATACTCCAGGACAGAAAATATATGTTATCAGACAAAAACAATTTTATGCGTCAAATATAAGCGCGGAGATTGTTTTGTATGTAGTAGCATTTTATGTCATTCTGTATGCGATTTCTGTGTTGTTCAAGAATGACTCAATCAAAAAACAAATGTGCACACAGCAGATCACAACAGAACAACACCTACCATACGATAAAACAAAAAGTATAAGTGATATACTAGATGATGTTGCATTGAAAACATTGAATCAAAAAATACAATATTTCACAGAAGGAGAATTATTCACAGAAGATAGTTCATCTTCTATTTGAAAATTGGTTTTATATTATTTTTTTCAAAATTTGTAATGTTCGCATATTTGAAATTTTTTCTTGCAAAACTGTCCATTAGAACAATTGTATCATTTTGGGAGAATATTTAGTAGATACAAAAGACAATCAACATACTTAACTTTAATACTTGAAATACAGTAAATAGTCTTGCAATGTTAATTGTTACTGGTCCATATAATACTAAAGTTGAACTTGTAATAAAAATTACAATTTCCTCACTTTTCCGGGAATAAAAAAAATTTAGATAATAACGTATACTTCGGAATAAAAATATATATAAGCAACTACAATATACATAATGTGTATTGTGTTTCAAATATCTTCTCCTGATACCAGCGAAGAATCAGGCACCAAGCGCGCAAAGGTTGAGGGAAAGTATTGTAGTTTCGAGATGCAGCAAAATTACCATATGGAAGGTGTCCCTGGTGGGTTGCATTCGACTAACGGCGAGGGGAGCCTAAGCGGGCAAGCTTTTGCAGACATTTTCCGCCCCGAAGAACCCCCCCCAAACTCAGGCAAAAAATGCAAATGTGGAATGCCCTGGTCAGAAGGATGCCTGATGACTGCTGCGGTCAAAGAACATGTGCATTGGGATACAGATCCTACGATGCCGCTTAAAGCAGCTGTCCCGGGGAAAAATAATATGCCGCTGAACTTTCCGTACTGCCAAATGACACACTGTCCACTCGACCCGACTAAAGATTGGCAAGTGCCCACGTGGGAATGGAAGATTCAAAGAAGCGACATATTCTGTACACATTCAGCCTGCTTCTGCCGCTACAACCATGCTTTTCATCGTGATCTATTTGAACTGACAGGGAGTCCCTGCTACGGTGGACTGCTCGAACCCCAGGAAACCCTCAACCCTTACCAGCCCGACTGGAGTAGTGACACTCACATATATGAGGTGGTGGTGGGAGTTGATCGCTTTGTTGACATATAATTTTTTTTCGTTGCCCAAAAGAAGCGAAAGGTAGACAAGAGTTGAGCGTAAATGTTTTTAAATTCATGAATGGACAATAAATTCTATACCCAACTTTTAAAGCGTGTGTCACATGTGTCATTTGTTTCATGAAAATATCATCAATTGATTATACGAATGAATACTATTTTACAATTAAAATAGTACAAAAGTAACTACAGGAAAATCAAATTGTCTGAAGAAACTCTATATTCTGATTTTGTGTTCTTATAATCAATTGAATTTTCCTTGTTGTTAGAATAACAAGTTCCATACATCAAATTAAATTATATTTAACACGAGTTGCAGTGATTCCAGTGATTCTATGGTCTGACTCTGCAAACACCCAAACAGGAAATTAAAAAAACGTACACTTATTTATTTGTCAGATGAATAAACATCAAAAAATCAGTAAAATGCACAAAGTAAGAAATGTTTTGACATTGTTGCACTCACGCACAGTTATTGACAAAGCATCAAAATATACGTACTATTTAATAATATATTTCTATATATTCTATCTGTACATCAAAATGTGTTCTGATCAGAATCTTATTTAGTATATAAACAGCATTCTATCTTTTTTAAATAATATGAAATCTATAAACCAACTACCAAGACGTGAAAACTCGATATATGAACCCCAACACACGAATTTGGGAATAACAAATAATTGCAGAAATGAGTGCGAAGTGTGCGCACGAGATACCTCAAATGATTTTGATCAATATTTCAGTCAAGCAGATAATGCATTTCCGCAAGAAATAGACACACATGAACCCAAACGCCCAACAATACCAACAGATTCAGATACACAAAAAATTTCCAGGTTACTAAGTGTTTGCCAAATACATGATAAAGAATTGAATAAACATGCAATGAAAAATTTATCAAATCCTGTAGAAGACAAAAACATTGTACGACGCCATCAGAATAGCTTGCAACAAAGCCCCTATGATCAACTGGCACGATTCCCCCAGAATCACTTGCTACCACGCCCCCAGCATAACTTGCCACTACACCATCCCCACTCGCCACGAAATCATCAACAGCATCGCTTGTCACTATATCACCAAGAATTCGCAACAGATAAGGCAGCAAGAGATGCAAGAAATGCTGCTTCCAATGCATATGATGTAGAATACACAAGAAGTTTGAAAGAAAACTTATATTTGTAATTGTTATAATATTGGAATATAGGAAGATTGTTTTTATTTATTTTGAGTTTTCCAATCAGATTGAACAATTTTTTTAATGGTTTTTGTGAGTGTGTATTTGAAATAATAAACACACTAGAATATATATTGTAATGCTGTTAGCATGTAAAACATCAAAATAGAAAATTTAACATAATAATCCGGATTGTTGGTGTTATTCATTTTACGGAAATGTTGATGACTTTTGACAATGAAAGTATTACCAATAGTGATCATTACATAGTGTGTACAAAGTATGAATTTAATTCAGCTCCTTCTATTCATAGATATGGACAGTATGAAAATTACCATGAATATGTGGGCGCTCATTTGCAATGTAAAAACTGGAATGTAAAAGATTATTGTTACATAATTGAGAGATGGCGAAAATTCAATGTATATTTCCAGAAATTGTTGAATATGAAAGACAGATCAGATAGATTTGCTTGTTTTATGTTAGAATTGCCAGAAGCATTAAGTGAAATTTGCATTTGTTGTGGTAGTAGTGAATTCATTGAATATGAATTGAGTGATCGAAAATTTGTGACATTCCAATACTTACAGGAATATGAAATTGATAATATTATACAAGAAAGAAAAGAAATTGGTTTTTGTGAATCAAATAAAAATCCAGACGACGACGAAAATATTTTTTTTGGTAATACAAATCTTCGTGGGCTATTTTTTTGTGTTACATCTGAACATTCTTCAAATCGTTTACGAGTGTGTAAAAATTGTCATGATTTACATCAATCAAGCAAATTGAATGACGATATACTAGAACATGATATTTTACTGAAATCTAAGACAAAGAACATGCTTTCAAAATCAATGATGCAATTATTTTATAACATATCGTCATTTCCTTGTTACTTTAATGTGACTACGCCGTTCTTTATACTAGAAAATAGTCAATTTATGCACGATAAAATCCAATCTAAAATTCACAGCGTAGTTTTTCCATATCACACAACCAACAATTCGTGTTTACCGACACAATCCATACACAAAAAAAACGCATTACTAGCCTTCTCTTTCCTTGAAAAACACATTACGGCAGATGTAATTCACATGATAGAACATGAATTATGGAATATATCTCATTCCAATGAAATGGCATTTGACAAATATTTTTTTACATTGCAAAACATTAACAACGGAGATCAGTGTGTTATTATGTACTTTACCAAGAATAATAACTCTTGTGTTTGTTGTGATAATTTTGGTACATCAATGCATGAATTTGAAAAAATTTCATTTGCTATGCAGGAAAATTTATTGACAAAAGCATATTCATTTCGCCCCCTCTCAGAACAAATTGTTCGTAATGATCGTGGATATTGGCCATTAAAAGGTACATTTGTAGAAGTGTGTACAGAAAATAATAAAACTTTCATGTGTAATAATTGTTTGTCAATATTTCAATGCAATACTGATTTGATCTACATATATGATGATGTCATATTCAGTTTGGATCATGGTCTTGCAAAGACAGTGGTCAAAAACTTTTGGTTGCTTGATAATTTTCCAACAAAAGTTGAGGTATATTGAATGTTCCAAAACATACACATATTGACATATTTGTGTTTTATGAAATTATATTTTAGTACGTTTCCAACTGAAGCAAAAAGTATATAAGCGGTGATCATTGATATATGCAGCACTCTGAACCCTTTTATGATTTCTATTTCGGGAATATTATCATTTTAAGTAAGAAACGTTCTTTTGTTTTGATTGTGAGGTGACCACGCATCAAAATGGGTCGAACAAAAATGCCCATTAAGCCACTTGCCCCAGATTCAAAGAATATAGAGAAAAAAAAGAATTGCCGAGTAAATGGTATTTGTCAAAAATTGAAAGATTTGAGTGTTTTGTGTGGATGGAAATTTGATCTGATGATACAAGTGAAAGATCAAAATTACAAATACATTTCAAACGACGAAAACCAAGGATTAGAAATTATACAAAAATCAATTGATGGATCTAGTCACAAGAAATTAGAAACTTTTGACAAAGATTGTTTGGTAAAAGAAAAACCCATCAGCATTGAAATGAAGAAAAAAAAGGGCATTATATAAAAGGGCATAAAATGGACTAAGGCCCTCGTGGAAATTTACATCTGGTTATATGATATGGACAGAAAAAGAATAAAATTCTTCAAATTGGATTGAAATATTTTTTTTGAGTTTATTAAATAAAATTTATTGATTTTAAATTTTTTATGTTTTTTCATTCGAAATTGTTTTACAAAAAACGATCAACAAACTGAAAACATCAACATAATCTTGTGTTGAGTTTCTTCCTTTAATGGGAATAAAAAACTCATTTTGATTATCACGAAGCAAAGAAACTTGTTTTTTAATGGTTTGAATAGAAGTATCAGATGTCTTGTAATTGAAAGTATATAGTCCATTGTTGTTCATGATGCTTGTTGTGAAACTCTTAATATCAAAATTTGGTGGAAGTTTCAAAACAATAAAATGAACCAACCCAATTGCCTGTTTGACAACTTGATCTAATGGAATGCAGGTTTGACAATCAGTTGAAATACAATCCATTGGAAGAATTTGATTTTTTCTTGGGTCGTTGTCTTTCAATTTTGATTGCATATTTAATTTCGTTTGGTGTTTTTCATCACACGATTTGGAAGAAAGTTTCAAATTTAATAGTTGATTATTTTTGCGAGTTGTCTTGAAAGTTGAACCCCATGGTGGATCTAAAAACAGAATATCGGACTGAAGTTCTGGTATATTCATATCAGTAATATTATCTTGAAACACTTTGTGATTTGTTTTATGAAACATCTGAGTTTGTTTATCTTGATGATATTTGTACTGTGACATGTTGTGATATAACATCTGACATCTTCTGGGATTGTTCTCGACAGCATTGATGTTTGTAAATCCCATTTGCATCATTGTGATCACGTTTCCACCTATGCAAGAAGTTCCATCCGTAAATTTCAACGTTTTGAAATCAAAATCATTTCCACCAGGACCAATAACGGCATTCTGAATAAGATCTAGCATTTTAGTGGTCATTGACTTAGCTGCGTCATTGTGGGTTATCATATAAGTAGACTCCATATCCATTTGTAAATTTTTTGTTTCAACATTATAGTCAACTGCATTATCGAAAGCACTTGTCCGTTTGTGTTTTCTAGCATCTATTCCACCATCTCTGATCAATTTAATGGCGTGCTTCTCGCGTGGTTTCAATTTATGCCAATACAACGCATGCTGCAGTGTCCAGTCCTTGTCGTTCTCATGTATTATGACCTCACTCGGATATATATTTAGTTCATTCATGTTTGTAATTAGAAAATATTTATTTATATACTAAATGCTTTCGTTCAGTTAATAATAAAACCAAAATATTAAAATGAAAGATTATGATAATCAAATTGCATTGTAATAAAAAATTGAAGGGTGACGAACTGAAAATGTTACATGATATTTAAGCACAAAATAATATATACAAACCACAGAAATAATGACAAATAGTATAATAATAGACACTAAGAAATATAATAAATTTTTTTTTTGAGAATTTGTGTTGGTGTTAATATCATTCCAAACTCGCGTGTTTTCTGTTATAAAGAGCGTACCATCTACTGAAAATACACTACCAAGAGTCAGAACAAATATATTCGGTAACTTGTCACTAGAAATTTCTGACATCACTTCGATTCTTACGACACCCATTTGTATCATGTGAATGTTATTATCAATCCGGAAAGCACGATCACTTGCTATAATCATATCAAGTTTCAAAATAATGTGTTCCACATTAGATTTTGATATAATATCTGATGAAGATTGTAATATTTTTCTGTTTATAATCGAGGAATTTGATGGATGCCAATGCGACGTACAATCTATTGTTTCGTTGGCAATTAATGATACTGCAACAGAATCATGAATTTGTTCAGAATTTACATCTGCACGTAGTGCTTGCAAAAAGTCTGATGATATTTTTTCCAAAATAATATTTTCTGATTGATGGCAAAACGATTCTTTGGAAAACGATACATATAATTTCAACATACTTCTTGAATATAATTCATGTTGATCATTTGACAACATAGTTTTGGAATAATAATCAATAATTCTCTCTACATTAGATCGTTGACTTTTGTAGTTTCTGTACAAAAAGGGTGATTTCATATTTTGAATAGAATTTGTAGGATCACTTAAAATTCTACGGCTATTACTATTGCTATTAACGGAATGAGTCTTGACAGTATGTATCAAAATTTTGGCAGTATGTGATGTCTCTTGGTATAGAAGTTGTTGTAAAACGTATGTTAATCTAGAAGTTACCGCTGAAGTTTGGTCGCTTAAATGTCTTTCCATGCGATGAATTTGTACGTTTTGCTGCACGGTATTACTATACATCAAAAAAAGGGATATACCAACTTGACAACCAATAGTATCATGTGAAGGAGTTTCTTGTTCAATAGCATTCTTTGATATTCCCATGACACTGGATAAAAGTAATGTTACACTTTGTTTGAAGTTATGAGTGTATTCTGTGCATTGCATGACAAATGTAATATTAAAGGAGATTGCTTTCTCATATCCATTTTCAAATTGTTTGCTAAAAGTATTGTTAGTTTTTTGTATATTTATTTTCACCGACAGTACACTCACTGAATATTGGGCAAAATCAAATATATCAGCTGGATGTGTCTGTGTGTTCAAGTCTTGTAGTTCCCAGGAGATATCATTGGAAATTACAAATGCTTTTGTGTTGCCTTTGTCAATGTTATAAAGATATCTAACATTTTCAGAATGGTTTTTGATACTATCCGTAAAAAAATATGAATGTTTTCTTTGTGTTTGCGCCCAACTGACACTATTTTGTTGTGTTATTTCCTTATTCTCGGACACTTCGAATATAGCATTTTCTTGCCAGTTATACATCTCGTTTTGTATTTCGAATCTGGAAAAGCAACCATATACACCTTTTGTTTTTGTTAGTGGACACATTTCCAGAATTGAATCACTTACATGGAGATTTCCTTCTTTCGTTAAAGCAAATCCATCTCCAATTCTTTGCATTACGGAATCCCTTTTTATTTCGCTTACAAAGTACATGGAGAAAATGGATTTCACACTAATATCATATGAACTATCTGGATCATTTGGTACATGGTCAACGCTCAATAATAATGTACTTGGACTGGATGCATCCACAATTATGTCATGATTCGTAGTAAGTGATTGGTCAGTATAATCTTGTGTCGTACTCGTCTCATGGCCAGTCACGTTTTCATACGCTGATATATCATTGTGTAATTCAACGTTCTGAATGTCTGACAATTGTATGATTAAACCATTGATGAATCCAAATCTCAAAAGGTGTGATATGTCAGAATTCAATTCTATTGTCTCTTTACAAACTTGATTTATATTATGAGCACCAATTGATGTTTTCGTGAAAACCTTAGTTGATGTCCTGTAATTGTCATGATCTCTCAGATTAACATTTAAAACTACGAAAAAAAATTTTTCAGAATCAATTAAATTGGAGAATGCTTGGTGTTCAATTGGAAGAGTAAATTCTACTAGTTTGTCTGTTATTCTTGTATTTGAACAGATTGACTTTAATCCTTCACACGAAGAATGTGACATGAAGGCATAATATGTAAATATATCTACATCAACACATCCACGTGAATAATTACTTTGATCATTTTCATAGAATCCAATGTAACTGGTAACAGAATCAGCAAGGACAATGTCACTTTCTGTTTCAAATGTCATATTTTCGTATTTGTGAATGTCAAGTTTGAATGTAACAAAATTCCATTCAAGCTCATTCACAACATCCTTCACAGTGGAGAATGAGATTATAATATCTGGGGTGATATGATTGGATGCTTGTACTTTACTTGTGAGAATATAATTCTCTCCGAATATCGTTGCAATCTCCACTTCTTGTACAGTAGTGAACATATTCTGAGTGTCTACAAATATGTCTACAACTGCTATGAAAAAGTTCATACTATTGAATTTTGCATTTTCAATTTTTTCGCTTGCGAACGTATTTACATCATCATAAGACAAAGTCAGTATGAAATTATTGTCAATTTGTGATTGCATGTGTGACAATGATGACAGAGATAAGAATTTTCCCGTCAATATTGTACCATCTTCATTGTTTCCTGATATTATATTAGAATAAGTAAAATTTTCAAGTACATGAAAATCATCATACAGACTATCAATGCATTTTTGTGCATTAGATGTTTGTGTATACCCATGTCCACAATCATTTTGTAAGTTCGCTGTGTGTTTTCTTAATACAACACTTCTTGTATTTATTGATGGTTGTATTTGCAAGAAAATATTCCATGCCTGTAAACTTGTATCAAATTTCACTGCAGTAACTTCAAAATCCGCGTACTGTGATACTTGTGTACTACTATCAATAGACAATGTTTCTGCGTTCATGAATTCTATATGAATTTTTTTCGATTCTGTACAAAAAAAATCAGGATTTGCACATCCTAATTCAAATTTGGCATACTTATCTTTTGTTATCACCTGTTGAACTGACATGTATATGCCTGAAAATTTACTATCAGTATTTGTGATTACGTAATCAATTGGTACTTTTAGTTGTATTTTGTATGTAGAGTTACTTGCAGAAGTTCTTTGAATTGCATTGATATTACTCATTTCTAATAGTTCTGCACTCATTGATTTGATATGGCCATTTGAATGCATTGTTTGCAAAACATCAAATCGAATATTTTTCAACACTCCAAATAATTCTCCAATTTCTACGTCTGGAACATCTTTGTCGTACAAGACGAAAAATTCCACCAAAAGCCCTTGCGCAGAACAGATGACTGGTGTCAAAGAAGTGGTAAAATATAAATCATTACAAATACATTTGTGTCCATTTTTATTTTGTGCATCCATCAATGTATTCACACAGAATGAATTTGGTGAGCACGTATTTTTTTGGTTTAATTCACATTCATCTATGTCAATAATTTCACAACCCATCATTTTATAACCATTTGGAATAGGAAATGAACTACAAGTTTCATTGCAATAATATCCCGTATATGGTGCTTGGTTTGGATCTTTAAATTTGATGTACCGTCTAGCATCAAAATATTCTTCAATACATATTGAATTTTCATCAAAACATGATTCAAATTCATTGCTAACTTCAAATGAATTATTTTGTAACATTTTCCCACGTTTTCCAGCAATGTATCTGAATGCGCCCACACACATGTGTCTTGATTGCAACGTACACATTTTGCAACCTTTATAAACATCATTACATTCGTCTAGACCTTTCACACATTCCGCATTTGGTAGTAAACCTGTTCAATACATGTGTTAGTAAAAAATATTAAAATATTCAAAAACATATTAATTACTATATTAATGATTACTGAATTCTTCACAAATTTTTTATTTATATACATTCTGTCAAGTTTTAATATTTATTTATTAACAAATATTTATGGTCACACACACTACAAAACGTGCAGTATTTAATCTAGTCGATTCCAAAAAGTTCGAATTTAAAGAACATTTATTCAAAAAACCAAAAAAATATTTCAAAGGCACATCAATCAAATCATCTTTGATTATGATTGTTGTTTTGTGATAATATATGGAGGTCTCTTCATATTTTTTGTTCAAACAAAACGCGTACAGTCCTACTTACAATTGGAACATCAGTTCCAATATCACCACCATCAATATCTACAATTTTCTTGGCAAGAGAAATCAGCCTCTTACGAATGACTTGAGGGGGGATTTCCAAATCTATTATTCCTTGATCAGTAGGCGTAACAGCACCGTGCATGTGCATAGTATTCATTTTTGTTTTATGTTTGTCCACAAATTAAATTTCTTCTTATTTAAGACTATATATTCCCAAAATAGAATTTATGATGAAATGTTGTTTTGAAATTATCAAAAATGCTCTTCTACGTTTCACAATGATGTAAACAATTGTTGATCCTTTGATATCACCAAATTATTGGTTTTATCTCATTATTATTTGGATGTCCGCAACTGGTAGTGTACCATCCCACTCATCTGGAATTTTCCACTTCACTATACACGCACTATGATTTTCAATATTTGATTCTACATCATTAATAATTTTAAATACTTCGTTTTGTATCATTTTGTTGAGCATTTTATTATTCTCGTTTTTATCACTTCCATCAATTCTTTCATTCCACATAATTTTATTATCAACATCAATTAAATAATGCCAACGATTATTTTCCTTTTTTTCAAAGCACAATTTATCAAATATATTGGACGAAACTCTTAAATATTTATCTCCTATATCTTTATCGTAATTCCCAGGTTTCATGAGATTTGCAATAAAAACTTTTTCCATTCTCAAGTCATCCCCAGCATCATAAAGAACAATTTTGATTGATTTGGCACTTGTATCAAGTTTTTCATATGTTTGTTCCAACTCTTCTTTTATCAAAGCTCTCCATCTTTTGCTCAATTGAATTGCTTTCTTCCTGACTGTATGATCTTTGCTTTGCTTATGAATCTTCAAAGTCGTGCCAACTACATCAGAGATACTTTTGGCTTGTATAATTATTTCCAAAAATATAAGCTGTTGTTCTACCTGCATATCTCTGATCATGATAAAAAGATCTTCATCATCCATATTAGAATCAAACTCAGGCAAGTCGCACTTTTCTGCCATTTTAAACTTTTTTGCCTATTGATCTACTTTGTTATTTATATTCAAAATTACCAGAAATAGAAATACCATGTTATATAAACAATATTTCATATGATAAGAAAACATCATATATACACCTGACCATCACATTTCCTTCTATTATTATATTGGGAATGCATAACATTCTAAGCAAAAAACGCCTAGAGAACAAACAAAAAGAAAGAAAAAGGCAGATACATCATAAAAGAATGTTAAAATTGGAGGTAATTGAGGAAAATTTAACATTTAAATATCAAGAAATAAGAAAAAACATCACATTGTTGTTTTTAGAATATGGATTCAATGCGTTTGGTATTGCCGAAGAATCTATACAAAATGAAGCATTGTCGGGAGATACTAATTATTTATATAAAATAATTAGAATTAGCAAAAAAAAATTAAAACCAAAAAGAAATATTTTTGAGTATAATATGAAAAATGGTATTGGTGATCCTGAATTGGATGTCATGAACGTGATTCAATGGGAAATGCCAATTGAATTAGCAATAAAAACGATTGGAAAGATTGACAAAGTTTATAAAATTCAAGTAGAGAAAAATAAAATACAAAAAATGATATCTGCTTATAAAAGACAAAAAATTTATTAGAACATTGAGATTTAGTTGGTTATCATATCATCAATGTGCATATCATTGTCATGTCCAGAGCCGTAGTAATATGACCAAGGATATTGTGGCAAAATCATAGTTTGTTCATCAATCAGAATACCATGATCATGCACGGAAAAAGATTGCTTTAGTTCAAACATTTCTTCATGACACCACAAAAATTTCCCCAATGCACAAGATTTCAAGTAAGTTGTGTTTGCTGATTTTTTTTGCATTTAATAAAAATGTGCTCAACGAAGCCATTCTTATAAGCAAAATCATATTGTTTTTCCAAAAATAGAAAATTTTAAGTGTAACAAGAAAATACTGGAAATAGGCGCATTTAGAAACAAACACATATAGACAATATGATGGTGGATTGTTTGACTGTTTTTTGTATATAAGCAATAATATATTCTGAATAAAAAAGTAATGCCAGGCAGCAATATAGGTGAAGTTGCTGTATCATTGTCTACGCACAATGATAGTTGTTGCTGTGTAGCAAAAAATAAATTTATTCAGTGGATAGATGGTATTAGTGCTGTGTTGTCATTTTGTGGATTGTGTTTTGGGTTGGTATATATGAGAGAAGAAACTAGATTTGAAACTTGGACTGATAAGTTTGTTTGGTTAAACCAATCATCTGATATGATGCTAACTGCATTTGAGTATCAAAAAGATTTTCATGAAACTTGTGACAGTGCTACTGACATGAAATATCAAATGTATATTGGTTCTACTTCTTGGACTCGTAGGAGGGAAAATTTGCCATCAGAAAAAATAACATATAACTCCATATCTGTACCTATACAAGGAGAAGGTTTCAATCCATGGTATATGTTAATTTTTGTTTTATATATTTCGTCTTTGTTTCAAGGTACTCGTTGTGTTTTTAATAGTCGAGATTTCTTTGTGTCATATAAGCCAGGAAGTGGACCTGACTTTTCTAGATGGTTAGAATATGCAATCACATCTCCTCTTCAAATAGTGATAGTTGCAGACATATTTTCTCTAGGAAATTATAACCTACTTTTGACATTAGCATGTTTGCAGGGTGCACTAGTAATATTAGGGTTTTTGTTAGAACTTATCATGGATGATATTATGATACAATGCTCTGAGGGTGGTGGGAAAAATGACAGTCATCAACCCAGGAACTGCATTGAGCTATTATTCGTGCTAATTTCGAGTATTTTTTTTCACATTGTGATATGGTATATAATAATCAATACCTTTTTGGATCAAGTGTCAACATCTATTGATTGTTCTGGAATTGACATTGAAATTCCACCAATTGTCACGTTTATCATTGGAATACAATGCTTTTTCTTCTCTACTTTTGGGTTGGTGTTGTGCTTTCAGGCATTTTACGTCATGTTTTGCCTAAATTGCTGTAGTTCATTAATGAATACAACAGAAAACAGGGAATCACTCTGGAAGACAGTGACAATTTGGTATTCAATTCTGAGCGTTCTAGCGAAGGGTAGTTTAGAATATGGTTTCATATTTTTCATAACTACATATGACATCAATAACAATTGATTTGTCAAAATTTAATAATGTACTTAATAAATCAGAATTTTCATCTAATTTTTTGTTTTTATGTGGAATTCAAAAAAATCCATGATCAATAGAATAGTACATATAATTTGCTATTTAGCATCAAAACTAAAACATAATGACTTTGATTTTGGTAAATGAAACTATCTCGGTCAATATGTATATAAACAACTTGCAATTTTTTCTTCACATCACATCATGAAAAGAAAAAAGTTGTTATGTAAGTATATTGCTTTTTACTATTTTTGTACTTTTTATAATGTTGACGCTGTTAAACGTGAATGCATAGAACCATATTGCATGCCATGTCCAAAAGTAGCAGAAGTTCCCCCTGGTTACTCTAATACAGAGGTTCCACCTGGTTATGTGTTCATGTTTGGCGTACCAAACGAAAGGACTGGCGAGAACTTAGTGGAACAAGTAGAGACTTTGGTTGAGTGTGCCACTTTGTGTACAAACAGCGAAGTTTGTGAAACATTTTGGTATCATGGATCGATGTATTCTTGTTTCTTAAAATCTGGAGAAAGTGGATTATGGAACACAGTTGGGGCACAAAGGGAAGCAGCAGAAAAAGATGCGTTTTATAAGCGGTGTTTGGCTCCATTAACAACACCAACAGTAAATTCAGGTGATGTTGTTGATTTAGATCTTTTTGAAAAAAAACAAACATGCCAAAATGATGTAAGTTCCATGATTGCAATATTCAGGACAGCACAATTTGTTCATTTGAATGGAAATGATGTTGCCACGAAAGAAGATTGTGCAACAAAATGCAATCAAGTAAACTGTGATGCATTTTATTTTAATTCAGCAGCTTCACAAATTCAAGAAACTGGTACAACAGAAACAATGACTAATACTGGAGTCACCTATACAGCAATTATTTGCTTACACACAAAGGAAGATGAAAAATTATCTACACTTGCTTCTGGAGAGAATTGCGCAAACACTAATTACGACTATTGGCAACGATGGCCGCTTCATGTAAACCCAGCCGTCCGTGAAGATTATGATCGTGTATCAGAACAAAGGGAATCACTTGCTTGTGGGAACAACGAGCTAAATGAAGGTGATTCAAGTAAAAATTTACCAATTGAGCAATGTGATGATGGAAATATAATAGACGGTGATGGGTGTAGTTCAACTTGTCAACTGGAAGTATCATATGGCTGTGAAAATAGCTACCGTGAAAAAAACTCATATAACACACCAGGGTTTAAAGTGGAATGGTTGAACGATGATGGTTCTTTTGGAACAATTGGAATTGGAACAATGACAATATACAATGGATTGGATGGTAACCCAGAAGCCAGACCAGAAAGATGTACTGGGGAGTACATCTGTCGTCTTAATGATGAAAATGAGTTATGGCCTGCTATTAGTGAGTATTCATCTTATGCTTGGCAAGACTCTACCATCATACCACCATCTGGTCATTATTGTACCAACTTATGCTATTTATTCCCACCACCTCCCTTGTATGACATGAGAGGAACACAAGAACGACACTCATGTAGACCAATTGATATTGACGAGTGTCAGCAAGGTACAACACAGTGTGATCGTAATGCGTTTTGTTTGAATCAAGGTGCAGACGGTCAAAGGGTGCAACCAGATTTTCCAGATGGTACAACTCTCCCAGAGTATCAGTATTTTGAAGACAAGGAAGGTTATGCATGTGAATGCGACAAAAACTATTTTGTTTCTGCTCTAAAAGGACGTGAGTGTGAGATGAATGGTGTAGAAATCGTGTTTTATTTAATTGGTAAAACAAATGGTAATGTTGAATCAAAGAACAATCTCATGAGCTATAGAAAAGCAATTTTCAGAGAAATGTGGAAAAAGGAGTACATTGTGTTTCAAGGTCGAAATTTTGATCCATTAGAAACATTAGAATTACAAAACTCAAAATTAGACCAAGTTGTTGCAATATTAGAACTTGCTCTCCAGTATTATGAGAGTTCCACAGTTGATGATAACACAAATTTATTGCATATGATTATTCTTCGATTCGCTAGCAAAAATCTAGACATGAATAAAATTGCCACTGATATGAATTTTGAACTTGATGGGATTTTTGAATTCATTGATAATACGTTCATAGCACTGAACAATGGAAGAGAAGATGGTTTGCATGTTCGGAAATCAAACCAGTGTTCCAACGACAGAATGAGAACGTGTCAGGTAGACACTGATTGTCTGTGTCCTTCAAGTACGAGACTAAATGTATATCCAGAATGTCTGATAGAACACACAATAACATGTAAACATGACATTCCAGATGTGGTTATGTCAATTCTTTCCAATGGCGGTAGCAATGCACCAATCTTATCTGAATCTTCTGGATCAAATGTATTGAGTGTAAAATATGATTTGCAAGACACTGCTTTTAAAATAAAGATGCGTTATGATAACACCATACCAGGTTCTATTGATGTTGTTTATCTGTCACACGTAGAAGGACTTTTACCAGATAGCGACAGAGAGAGAGCATCATTTACACCAGAAAATTTCCCATGTTTACCAATTGGTACAGGTGATGCACATCTGTATGACAAAAAACAACACCACCAAGAAAATACAATATGCTGTTTGGATGATTTCTACAATGATTACACAACATTGCGATCATTTGGAACTTATCTGGAAGATAACATACCATATCAAAATGCATTACTGCAAGAAGGAACATGTATTGATAGAAATACACCACCATTAGGTTCTGGAATGTTTACAACACAGCTACTGAATACAGCTTCTTTTCAAGATTTTACAATTTCAGATGGGAATTTTGCAAGGATGAATAGATCTAAGTCAACCACTAATAATGAAATAATTACAAGAGGTTATCAAGATATTGATTTGTTTTTGGCCTTGGAGGATATTGAACGATATGCTTCTATCAGTCAAACACTCGAGAAAGGGAAAATAATCGAATTTTTTGTTGGCATGGCTCATATACGTACAATGCGAGATACTCGTTTATCAGTGTCAAATTCCCAAACTAGGATCAAATTACAAATTACTGATTCGTATGTACTCACTTCCACCACACAGACGGACTACACATTTATCAGAGACGTTACAGTCAGTCTCAGGGAAGTTAAGAATTATAAGACTAGTGAAACTACGAAGTTTGCTACTATTACAATTATTGTTCCAGATAGTGTAAAATCAGAAGATGTGGTTGGTATCATTCCAACACGGTCGTTGCTTGTTAGTACTGGGTACACCAAGGATAATTCTATAGAACAGCCACTGGAAAATCTTCAAAATCGGATTTATCCATGTCTTGATATTTACGTAGGACAACAGGCAACAGATATTGACACGCTATTAAGTGAACAACAATCTTGTGCTCTTCAAGTACCTCTATGCAGGGCACTAGGCCCAGAGCCAATTGGTCCAGGAAATAGTATTCAATTTACCTTTCCACTTCCTGATAAGGTATGGGACAAACAAATCATCACAGAAAGAAATTCATTTTTTAATGAGTTTTTGTTTATTGATCTCATGGTGTCAGTTCTGGACCAAGAAGGTAATAAATTACTCACTGATCTACAATTAAAAACAGAACTGAAAAGCACCAACATCATCACAATGTGTACAGAAGAAGAACTTGGGAGTAGTATCAATGATATTATGGAAGTAGATATGTTTCTGGGTTTGGCAGGTGATGATGAATCATTTGATAATTCTTTAGTGCAATATTTAGATGTTACACATAGAGCACCCCCAATTCTCACAAGAGAAGATTCATCTAGGGCATCCAATGTATTGACAGTCTTATTTCGAGGAGATGATAGTACATTTGAGAAATACTACGCCGAGGATTACACCTTGGCGGTTGATGACATATTCAGCGTACATATTCTCAATGAAATGACCAGACAAAAAGTGGATAAACTCATTTCACAAGGCAATGCATACAAATATGAAAAAGTACTGGATGAGCGTAACCCTGATGCCACTACATTAATGCAGCTCGTACCAACTCAGGAACTTTTGGCAATTTGTCCACTTCAACGTACACGTGCTACACAGGAGTTTTCGTGTAATAGCAGACACGAATTGAATGGGCGTTTGATGGAAATTGGTTCGAAATCAATCATAAATCTGCCAAGTCTGGGTCGTGGTGGAATAGATCACGAGGACATTGGTGAAGAAGACTATCTTGCATGGATGCGGGCCGGTTTATGGACACAAGACCTCTTGGGGGGAACTGACTATGCTAAGGTACTTGGTTACAATCATAGTAGATTTATGAACAAAAAATACGATCTTAATTCCAGATATCGCAACGGGTTTATGATATCACCAACAATTCCATGGAGTCAAGACGAGGTTGATGTGCAAGGTATTGACAATATATTGGATATTGCACAACATTCAATATATACAATGTTGATTTCATATGACACCAATATCGAGCAGAAATTTGATCCTGCTGTTCGAGCCACCACCACACACATCCTTGACCTTACACCAGATCAAATAATGGCAAATGAATATGCTATTATATATGCTTATTCGCAGATTGCAAATGTAGACAAAGAAAACGTCATTTTGGAAATTTTGGAAGATGGTGCTGATGCATATAAGCATATGGATGTACCATTGCCATTGTATCCTTTATGTGATGTATCCATAATACCACACGCGGTACGTCCTGACTGGAAGGCTGTGCCAGGTTGGCAGTGGAAGTGTCACGGGAGTGCATATAGTACCAGAGCAACTAAATTATTTGATGATGACTGGAAGACTGAATATAAAGTCACTAGCTCCAGGAATGAGGATTGGCAACAGGGTGCACTAAATGAAGTATATACTCCACAAATGTGTGGAAAAAAGTGTAGTGACTTGCCAAATTGTAAATGGTTTCAAATCAAGGTAGTACATCAAAGCAATGGTGATGTTTATACATGTATGTTTTCAAATATACACTATCCAGAGGATTGGATTTATGCAAGAGGTGAGTACAGTGGCGAAGTAACTTGTTATGATGGAGGGGTTTTTTACGCTGCAAAAGAGGCATTATTCGTGCCTTGTAGTATGCCTGCTGGAAATCAAGTACTCCCACTCCCAACTTCAGTTACAAATAGACGACGTCTCTTAACAACTGGTGAAGTTATTCCAGGAACAAGCACAAAATTCAAGATTACCGTCAATTTTGCGGGAGAAAATGAAAAAGTAAGCATGCAGACAGCTGTACAATTCAGGAAGGACATAGAAAATGAAAAAAGCTTGCTGAATAAATATTTGTTAGATGGTGTAAATCATCAACTCCTAGATAAAATTCCAGATTTCAAAGCCGCCACAACTTTCGTGGACAGAAGCACTAGCATGGAAAACCCTACATTGGTAGAAGTGTGCCATGATAATGTGAAATGGGAGCGTGAGGTAACCAATCTGTTGGGCCTGGATATTGAGCAAGACAATGATAGGAAAAAAGTGGGGGAAAAAGTGGGATTTGTAGGATGTCAAGGACGACACGTTAAAATAAGGAATGCAGGTGGGGGTTTTTCACAACTTCCACCTACACATTTCGCAAATACAAAAATAAACATGCGAGGTCCGATGCTGGATAGTGACTGGGACATGATATCTCGGCGTAATGTGGTTGAAGTTTCCAATTCGCAAAATGGTTGGGAATGGTGGGATTTTTGTGCTGACCCTCCTCTGTCCATGCCGCGAACCCGAGACTTTATGACGGCATGGCAGACATTGAGGGTTGAAGCTGCATTGCACTGTTGTTTGTGTAAAACAATACCAACGATTGATAACAGCAAAAAAATCTACAAGCATAAATACACATGGCCAATAAACATTGAGAATGAAACAATATATGACACTTACACACATTTGTCATATCCACTACATTCCACTGCTTTGACACATGATGTGTACAAGATAAATCCACAAATCAGAAATTTTAGACAGATAAACAAAAGAGCTTCAACTTATTTTCAAATTGCAGAACTTCCAAAAACTTGGACTGTAGACAATCTCGGTCGAACAGTATTTCCAAGTTGCCCTGCTGGAGAATGGTTAAATACAAAAAGTACATGCTCTCGTTGTGGATCGCACTTGTACAGGCCAGGTGATAAACAACTATTTCCAGATGGTACTGATGTGTATAAGCGTGGTGGCTTGTGCAAGACATGTCCACCGAATTCTGTTGTTTCTGTTACGAATTTGTTATTATTGGACAGCAGTACAATAAAAGATTGCTTGTGTATGAAGGGATATTTTTCTGTAGACGGTGATATTTGTGAAATGTGTCCAGAAAATACTTATAAAAATGTGATTTCAGATAGTATTACTATGTGTAGGAGTTGTAAAAGTGGAATGGTTTCTAGAAGGGGGTCTACTGATGCCAAATACTGCAAATTGTCGAGTGATATCAATATGATAGGAAGTGATGTGAGTATTTATCATACAGTGCTCGGGTTGCTTTACTATGCGACGCCAGTCGAACCTATTACAACAAAAACACCAGCCATGCAACAAGACCAAACTATGTTATGTACTATTATTGAAAATGGAAATTCAATTGATTGTGGTAGTGAAAGCAATACGTATCATGATATTTTTGTGAATACTCCAATTGTATTTGGGAAACAAGAAGATGAACTGTCAATTATATTACTCGATTCCAAATCACATACCAACCTATTATCATTTCATAGTATTCCAGATATCAAAGAACGTTTGGGGTTGGTAGTTACACCTTCGTGGGAAACTGGATTTTTTGACGACAACCAAGACAGATTTGGAAAAAAAAATCGCGTAAAGCAAATATCTTTGTTTCCTCGTCCTGGCTACATGGGACCTTCACCACCTGGTTTTGTTGAAAAAATCACAAGTGGTGTAAAATGGACACCCGGCACCACAATCAAATCAACTCTTCGTCTACGCATAGCAGGTAATGATCTAGCTAAAGTAAATGTGGGACAAGATGTGTATATGATAAGTTTCATTTCTTCACGCTTACTGGACACTAGTAGGGATTCATCAGACTGGAAATGGATTGTATGTGGTGAGAAATCTGGAACGGGCAGTACATATTCTTTCTGTGAAGACAAAAAAGATATTGACAACCCAGAATATGTAAATAAGTTGAATGAATTTGTGTTGGATGGGAATATTATGCGTCTGAATGGAGAAAACTGTTGCCAATCTTGTTACTATGATTTAGGTTGGATGTCAAATTGTGATGAACAATCACAAAATCCACACAAAGCCAATATGTATGATAGAACACATAGTTGGATACCCTTTGCTGATAAGAAAATTCCAGATAAACATGGAAGTTTTTGGGTTTACACGTTTTTCATCACCGGAGAATCTGAAGCTTGTATCAAGCACAATTGCAATGAAGCAGAAATTTATGATAACATGGCATGGCACTTGGACCAACAATGGAATTTTTTATGGGATAGGTCTATTGATTTTCTGCCTGGAACCGTGTTCTCATATAATATTCCAAGTACTACAGAAGAAGAATTGTTGAACCTACAGCAAAATAGTAATGTGATTATACAAGAAGAGAAAAAGACTAATATTATCACCTCACAAAAATCCCCACTAGATGTCACTTTATACATGCGTAAATATTTGAGTTCGAGTGCTTCAATGTATCATACTAATAACAAATTACGGAATGTGATACACATTGACCGTAAATATGAACCTTCTCAAAGTGTCTCTTTGATACAAGACAAGAGATCGCAAATAGCAGAACATACAAATAGAAGAATGCTTTTATCTGTTGGCTCTTCCTCATCTGACAATGTTACAAATACTATATCAAGTGAAACAACTTCTATTTCTAAAATTGTAAAAGGAGTTGATAACAACAAACAGATCTCAAGTATTATTTGCGGTGCCTTTGCTGCTGTTTGTGATATGTTGACCATGGTCAAAGAAATAAGTGTTGCTGATTTTTGTCTAGACAATGCTGCATTTTTTGCCAAAGAAGGCCCAAAAATTATAGCGAATATAATCGCCGCCTCGTCTGACACCATCAGTGACGTCACATTTACTTCACTGGGTAGGTCTGATACTTCTGTATGCAAAGCCAACACTGTTCGACGGTTGTTACAAACGAATACAATTGATCTTACATATGTTGTTTCTGCACCAGCTCGGTATATACTAGACCTAGATGCGTTGGTTGCTTCTGGGTATTCAAAAGTAGAAATTGTGACATCAAAGACCAAAGATTCCATGGTCAGTTGTACAAAAATGACCGATAATGGAGTCCCACACGACATTTATTGTGATAAAGTGCGTGTGGGAAACAACGAAATTAATGAGGATGATTTAGCATGGGTGTTCTTTGTGGTTGGAAGTATATTATTATTCATTTTTTTGTGTTCTGCACTAATTTTGATTACTGGAGGTGAATGGTCCAGCAAAAGACAATATGATGCACTTTCAATTCCAAAAGATGATATATACATGTAAGTGCAATTGGGTATTCAATAAAAAAAATTTACCAATCGCTTATAAATGTGTGAAGATATTTACAGATTCCAATAATAAATGTTTCTGTTTCTTCATCATATTTTACATTCTCAACAATTGTATTTTCTTTGTTACCTTTTAATTTTGTTCCAATTCTATATATACAAGTACCAAGTCTCGTGACACTAAGGGTGAGTTCAGTATGTTTCATGAATTGGTCCGTGTCTTTTGGGATTTTTATATGTGGACAATATTTGTAAACTAGCATGATGTCATTCCACCTGAAGATAGCATGTATGTTATGTTCTTCAATTGGGGCCACATATTCAGCTTCAGGAAAGAACTTGCTCACACATGTAACTACATAACCTTTCTGTGATATATCCATTTTACATCCAGTATTTCCATGCAAAACTAGCATGTGCATCACAAGTGGCGGCCCATGTTCAATATTGAGCTGCACAAAACAACAAAATACTGTCAACTACACATTTGCATACAATACACCATACAATCCACAAAATTTACAACACACAACAAAATATTTATACCATTCTGCATATGTAATTGATCACGAAATCTGCTTGTCGTATTCCAACAAATGCTTTGCATGTGATTCTCCGATGTCCACTATTATTGCCAAAAATTTGTACTACTCCCATGCTCGTATCAATGTGAAATTCGCTCCCACATGGTCCTTTTTTTTGCATGCCAAGCTCATATATTATTGATTTTTGGTCGTCCAGACAGATTTTCCCAAAAATTGTTCCAGTGTAACATATATTCACTGCCCTAGGTTTACTATTTGGCAACACATAATATTCTTTTGTTTCTGCCAAGAATTCCACACAAGTTGACTTTTTGCATAGTTTTATCACTATTGATATTGTTTTCAAATTTCCCAAATGATTGCTTTCTCGCATGTAAGCTCCATATGAGTTTTCAGGTCCTATATTGCAAAAATTTCCTTTCTCAAATAACTCCTTTATTGATTTGTCTTTTTCATAAAACTTTATCTCTTGTTTCATAAAAATGTTATCTTCAAAATCCTCGCTTTGCATTGATTCTCGTCTCCAGATGGTGTGTTTCTTGAATTTCCACACACTGTAATTGTATTCTTCAATTTCAAAATATTCCTCACTCTTCACCTCACAAATCCTGAGAAAATGCCAATGAATTATGCTATCTTCCTTGCAAATTTCCATATGTACGTGCTCATCTATCAAGGTCACCCTTGTTGGTAGTCGGTGAATGTTTCCATTTATAATCTTTTTTAATTTCTTCGAAAAGTTGCATTTTCGGAAGGTTGTCCAACCTTCTCCACCATCAGTGTTATAAATACGGAACATTAAATCTAACAACCACCACACAACTACATGCCTTATAAAACTCAGAATCTATTTTAGGAAGAACACGATTACATAATTTTTTTTTCATTGTGACAATCAATCATTATTTTCTGACATATATGTCAAACATATACATAAAAGAATTTCCCGATAATTCTTTGAACAAGGAAATAAATGCACAAGATATTCGATCGTACCCGAAACAAGACTTGTCTGCTGTACTTATACAAGAGACACTGAGATACATTCAAAGACTTCCACCACCATCTGACAACGAACATACTATTGTCATTAGGAATGAAGTATTTTCAGATGAACATCTTAAAATCATAACAGTCAACCTTTGTTCATCACACACAATTTTAGATTTGAAAATGGATTTGGTGTGCTATAATTGTTTTGCTGCCACAACATGGCAATCACTTGTTATCAGATTCATTGACGATGAAACAAAAATTCCAAACACAACTACAATTGGATCTTTTGGCAATTTTGGAATTACTCGTATGCGTGTATCTTGTAATCAATAAATTTATTAACAGTTGTTCTAATATAGTGAAAATATATTTTTTGGAAGTGTGTCAGTTGATGCACAACATCATATTCAATCAAGATCATTTTGCTTGAACTAGCAAATGAGAACGAGTTTAAATGTATATTTTTCGAAAATATTTTTGCTTGATTTTTTTCAATTTCGTTTTTGGATGCAAGGTCATTTGCCCAGTAAATCAACTTCAACAATATTTTGTGGAACGTGTGAGGTCGTCATATATCTTTGTATAGTTTTGACAAATGTATAACGAATTAAACAAAAAATACACACAAAAACAAAAGTTCAAGATGTAAACAGAAAACAATTATAGAATGCATACAAAAATTATTGCATCTATTGTAGACAAAATGAAAATCATAAATACTAGATTGTTTACTTGGAATGTTGAATTGAATATTGATATTTACTTTGTTCACAAAGTTTATGTCATTTCCGTTTACATTGAACAATTTTTTCTTATCTCGAAAGGTATGATAATAACTACCTACAAAAATTATTATCTGTGTAGAAAAAAATCGACAAATGTGAAATCCAAATGCAGAAAGAGAGGTTATAATGCAATTCAGATTTCGCTGTTTGACGTCATGCCAGTATTGAAAAGAGAGTGTGAAGAAAGACTAGCCTTGTAACAATATTGACTTAATAAAAAAAAAAATTCAATATATCTATTTTTGGAACAATCAATAAATATAACAAGAGTTTAGAATAGTACCATATTTCTGAGTTTTGACATGCAAAATCAATGCCATGATATAAACATGATCAAAATGTGTGATATTCCTTTGTGCCTTCAAAAAGAATTTTCCAACAAGAACAACTCCACTTGTGAATGTGGGAAATTCATATGCACTGCCTGTAACAAAAACCTGTTCAATGGAACTTGGAATGCAATAAAAACTGTCCACAAAACTCAAATTCTACCATGTTATCAAAGTGGTCGGTTTTCATGTCCTTTTTGTGGAGAATTATTCCCCACTAGTATGCATCCAAAATAGATATATACACATATGCACACACACACACAAAATAAAATAAAAAACAGAAGAGACCATTGAGATACCACAAACGAAACCCAATAGAAATTCGAGTTGTCAGGCAGACGTGACAAGACAAGAATCCGACCACCCTGAGATGGGCTCTGGTAGTCACCACACAAAGGCCTTTTACGACCACAATTGCGACCTATGAAATCGAGTTTACTTGGTTTGATAGTTAAGATTAGATGCTAGCATCTCCTCATTCGCAGAGGAGCCCCAAAGTGCTTCCTTTAGGCTTTGTTCCTAATAAACAATTTTTCTCTCCAAAATAGAAATCATGGAAAAGTGCTAAAGCAATTTTTAGGAATTGATCAAGAAGATGTATAATTATAATTTTGTTAAAAATGAACAAAGTAAAAAAAATGAGAAGAGTCCAAGCATACGACAAATCAAGTATCATCCTAGAGCTATCATTAATAACCAATACTCCTGACTAGGTCTTAAAAGGATAAAATGTATCATGAATACGGTGCCCGCGGAGTTTGAAACTTGATTGTAGATTTGGAGCTGGTGGTGTATAGTGTGTTGCCTGCTTACCTCGTGATAGTAGATTTGGAGCTGGTGGTGTATAGTGTGTTGCCTGCTTACCT
>ENA-ORXF01000345-ORXF01000345.1-marine-metagenome-genome-assembly--contig:-NODE-345-length-34963-cov-8.994353_pt1 | contig 34963 bp, 34 predicted proteins | sample MGYA00237864_ERZ511476 | MGnify/ENA primary metagenome ERZ511476 (study PRJEB26306, sample SAMN06343908) | marine metagenome | isolation source: coastal waters | place: Atlantic Ocean: West Antarctic...
AGTATCGTTCTGTCTTGCACGTTTTTTCGTTTGAGCCGTGTTGGCCATATAACATCCTTATGAACTATATTAAATGAGAACGTATTTTATCCATTTTCGCTTATAGATACAAGTTAAATGAATACATTTACTTTCTAAGTTTAGTTGGGGTTAGCATGATAAAATCAAATTAAATATTTTAAAGCGTTATTTATGAACCTAATAAAAACATTTGCTAGCGTTGGAGGAATGACTACTCTGTCTCGTATATTAGGATTTATACGCGATAGTATTATTGCAAGGGTATTTGGTGTGGGGATTGCAACAGATGCATTCTTCGTAGCTTTTAAAATACCAAACTTATTAAGAAGAATATCTGCTGAGGGCGCTTTTACGCAGGCATTCGTTCCAATTTTGGCCGAATACAAAACTAAAAAAACAAAAGTAGAAGTAAATCTTTTAATTAGCAAGGTAGCTACATTGCTAGGTATTTTTCTGGTTGTAATTACTCTTTTAGGAGTATTTGGAGCACCTTGGTTGATCTATATTAGTGCCCCAGGGTTTATTTCAGACCCTGAAAAATTTAATCTAACAGTTAATTTGCTTCAAATAACGTTCCCTTATATTTTTTTTATATCATTAGTATCTATGGCAGGCGGAGTATTAAATACCTATGGAAAATTCGCTGTACCCGCATTTACTCCTGTTTGGCTTAATGTTTCATTTATTATCGCAGCATTATACTTTTCAAATATTTTTGATGAGCCTGTTATGGCATTAGCTTGGGCTGTATTTTTCGGTGGAATTTTACAGTTGTTTTTTCAAATTCCTTTCTTAAAGCAAATCGGATGCTTACCCCAAATCAATTTTGATTTAAAAGATAAAGGAGTATGGAGAATATTAAAGTTAATGGGTCCAGCAATTTTAGGTGTTTCAGTAATTCAGGTCTCCTTATTAATTAATACTATTTTTGCATCTTTTCTTGCCTCAGGAAGCGTATCTTGGCTTTATTATGCAGACCGTCTCATGGAGTTTCCTGCTGGAATCCTTGGCGTTGCTCTGAGCACAATCTTACTTCCAAATCTATCTAAGAGTTTTTCAAAAAAAAGAACAAAGGACTATTCAGACCTCATTAATTGGGGGTTAAGATTTGGAATCCTCTTGGCAGTTCCAGCTGCAATAGCTTTAGCAATTTTAGCTATCCCTTTAATATCAACTTTATTTTATTATGGAGCCTTTACAGAGAAAGATATTTTGATGACTCAATATGCACTAACTGCATATAGTATTGGCTTAGTCGGTTTGATTTTAATTAAAATTCTAGCGCCGGCTTTTTATGCTCAGCAAAATATAAAAACTCCAGTAAAAATTGCTTTATTTACTTTGTTTTGCACTCAATTTATGAATTTAATTTTTATTGGCTCTCTTAAGCATGCTGGCTTAGCACTGGCCATTGGTTTAGGGGCATGCATCAATGCTGGACTTCTTTTCTTTCATTTAAAAAAAGGCAAGGTATTTAAACTTAGTGCTGGTTGGCCGATATTTTTGAGCAAAGTTTTCTTTGCAGCTTTTATTATGGCTTTATCCCTTCTTTATTTTAAGGGCACAATTGATTTGTGGATGAATTATTCAGCTTTTTCTCGATTTGCACATCTGTTAACCTTAATAATATTCGGTGGGGCTGTATACTTTGCAATCCTTAGGCTGTGTAGATTAGATATTAGTGAATTTTTTAAGAAAACTATTCAATAAATGCAAATATATAGACATATCCCTAACTCTGGTTCCCATCCTCCTTGCGTTTTAACGATTGGAAATTATGATGGCATACATTTGGGGCACCAGAAAATAATTAATGAGTTATTAATTAAATCAAAGAATAGTCAAATAGAGTCTGCAATTATGATTTTTGAGCCACATCCTAGGGAATTTTTTACCCCAAAAGACGCTCCATCAAGAATAACAAGTCTTCGTGAAAAAATTGAATATTTTAAATCAAAAAAAATTGATCGAATCTATATTATTAAATTTAATATGAAATTTTCTCATATGTCTGGGGATCAATTTATATTAAAACTCAAAAACAAAATCTCAGCTCAGACTGTTTTAGTCGGTGAAGATTTTAGATTTGGTAAGAATCGAGATTGTGGGATAACGGACTTGCTAGAAAGTGATATTGAAATTATTATTCTAAAAGAATTAAAAATTAATAATAAAAGAGTTTCTAGTACGCACATAAGGGATGCATTATCTTCAGGAGACTTAGATTTGGCAAATGATTTGCTCGGTAGGCCCTATTCCATATCTGGAAAAGTAATTCATGGAGACCAAAGGGGAAGGGAGATGGGTTTTCCAACCGCAAATATTCATATGTTTCATAATCGACCTCCAATAAAAGGTGTCTTTGCTGTAAAATTAAATGATAAAGTTGGGGTGGCGAACTTAGGTACAAGGCCAACAATAACAGGCATTTCTAAGCTACATCTTGAAGTACATGTATTAAATTTTTCTAAAGATTTATATGGTCAGCATGTTCATATAACTTTTTTAAAAAAAATAAGAGATGAAATAAAATTTCAATCAATAGAAGCCCTTAAAGAGCAGATAAAAAAAGATATTATTAATGCTGAAATCTTTCTAAAAAAATTATGACTGACAATAAATATAAATTAAATCTTCCTGATACTGAATTTCCAATGCGGGGCAACCTTTCGAAAAGAGAGCCTGAGTGGGCAAAAGATTGGGAGAAAAAAAATTTTTACAATCAGATTCGGCTTGCAAGAAAAGATAGGCCAAAATATATTTTGCATGATGGCCCACCCTATGCCAACGGTGACATTCATATAGGTCATGCAGTTAATAAAATTTTAAAAGATTTTATTATCAAATCTAAAACTATTTCAGGCTTTGATGCGCCTTATGTACCTGGCTGGGACTGCCATGGTCTGCCAATCGAGCTGGTTGTTGAAAAAGAACATGGTAAAAATATTGATCCAAAAAAATTTAGAAAATTATGCCGGGAATATGCATTAATTCAGGTGGAGAAACAGAAAAATGATTTTAAGAGGTTAGGTGTTCTTGGGGATTGGGATAATCCTTACCTTACAATAAATTTTGAGACAGAAGCGAATATAGTTAGATCTCTTGCAAAAATCTATGATAAAGGATTGTTATATCAAGGAAATAAACCAGTTCATTGGTGCACAGATTGTGGCTCAGCATTAGCTGAAGCAGAAGTTGAATACGAGGATAAGCCTTCTCCTGCAATTGATGTTCAATTTGATTGTGTTAATTCTAAAGATCTCGAAGGTATTTTTAGAATTAAGGACATAGACAAAGCTTCCGCTATTATCTGGACAACTACACCATGGACGTTGCCTGCAAATGAGGCAATTTCAGTCAACCCAAAATTTAAATACGGGCTGTATAAATGCAAAAATAATTTTTTTATTCTTGCCGAAGAATTGGCTGATATTAGATTTAAGGCTTATGGAACTTCAGCAACAAAAGTCGCATCTTGTTCAGGTTCTGATCTAGAAGGAATATTATTTTCCCATCCATTCTTAGAAAAAAGTGTTCCAATTATTTGTGGTGATCATGTCACAACTGAAACAGGAACTGGCTTAGTTCATACTGCACCAGCGCATGGATTAGATGATTACATTGTTGGAATGAAATACAGCTTGCCAGTAGAGAATCCAGTTGATGCGAAAGGGAGATTTAAAAATGAGATTCAATATTTTTCAGGCTTAACTGTATGGGAAGCCAACCCTAAAGTAATTGATATTTTAAAGAATAAGAATTTATTGGTGCACGAGGAAAACTTTATTCATAGCTATCCCCACTGTTGGCGTCATAGAGCTCCAATTATATTTAGAGCAACATCGCAATGGTTTATCGGGATGGAACATAAGTCCTCTGATAATGTTTCTCTTAGGGAGTTAGCAAAAAAAGCAGTAACTAGAACTAAATTTTATCCAGAATGGGGAAAAAAACGTCTTGAATCTATGATTAAAAATAGACCTGACTGGTGTATTTCTAGACAAAGGAGCTGGGGAGTTCCAATACCAATATTCATTCACAAAGACACTGATGAGCCTCACCCAAATACCCTCAATTTTTTTGAAATTGTTGCTCAAAATATTGAGAAAGATGGTATTGATGCATGGTTTAATATTGAGCCGCAATCAATCTTAGGTGATGATGCTGAGAATTATATTAAAATAACAGACACACTTGATGTTTGGTTTGATTCTGGAACAACGCACCAATCTGTTTTAGAGCAAAGGGAGAATCTGGTTTACCCAGCTGATTTATATCTTGAAGGCTCAGATCAGCATAGAGGATGGTTTCAATCAAGCCTTCTTACAAGTTGCGCAATTAATGGAAATGCACCTTATAAGTCTCTTTTAACTCATGGTTTTGTAGTTGATGGCCAGGGGTATAAGATGAGTAAGTCGAAGGGCAACGTTATTGCTCCGCAAAAAATAATGGATCAATTTGGTGCCGATATTCTAAGGCTGTGGGTTGCCACTACAGACTATTCTGGTGAGTTAAATATTTCAAATGAAATTATAAAAAGAGTTGCAGACAGCTATCGAAGAATAAGAAATACACTTAGATTCCTATCAGCAAATTTAGAAGATTTTGATTCAAATAATATGCTCGTTAATCCAAATGAAATGTTGTCAATTGATAGGTATGGATTATATTTAGTTGAGGAATTACAGAGTAATGTCGTAAAAGATTATGAAGAATTTGATTTTTATTTGGCTATGCAAAAGTTTTTATCGTTCTGCTCTGAAGATATGGGAGGCTTTTATCTTGATATATTAAAAGATAGATTATATACGACAGCTGAAAATTCACATGCTAGGCGATCTGCACAAACTGCATTATTTCATATTACACAATCACTTATAAGGCTTATGGCACCTGTTTTAAGCTTTACCGCTGAAGAATTATGGAATGTGGTAAATAAAAAAAATAAAAGCACTATTTTTGTTGAAAGTTGGTATGAATTACCCAGTCACGGTCTTTCCGAAGAATTATTATTAGGATGGCGCCATGTACTTGATGTTAGAAACATGGCTAATAAAAAAATAGAAGCACTTAGAGAGAAAGGTGTGGTTGGATCTTCACTTCAAGCCGAATTAAAAATTTCAGCACCTTCAGATATCTATAAAAGCTTATCTTTTTTTGATAAAGAACTAAAATATATTCTAATAACATCTAACAGCATCCTTGAAGAATCTAAAAATGAGTTAGAAATTGCTGTCAGCGCCAGTAAGAACAGTAAATGCGAGAGATGTTGGCATTATGTTGAAAATATAGGACAAAACTCTAAGCATCCTAAGATATGTAAAAGATGTATTAGTAATCTTTTCGAGGAGGGTGAGGAAAGAAAGCATGCTTAAATATTTTTTATTAGCCGGCTTCGTTGCTTTATCAGATCAGCTTACAAAGGCATTAATAATTAAAAATATACTTGATAATCAATTTATTAAAGTTAATTCATATCTTTATCTTGTACATTTTAAAAACGAAGGTGCTGCATTTAGTTTCTTGAGTGATGCGGGAGGGTGGCAAAGATATTTTTTATCAATAGTTGCTGTTATAGCATCTGTATTTATTATTTTTATGATAAAAAAACATAGAGATGAGCTTTATACAGCCTTAGGGCTGTCATTAATACTGGGGGGCGCCATAGGTAATTTATATAATCGAATATCTTTGGGACACGTAACTGATTTCCTATACTTTCATTTTAACGACTATTATTGGCCTGCTTTTAATGTTGCTGATACTGCAATATCTATCGGAGTGGTAATTATAATTTATAAGACAATAATTAAAAAAAATGACCCAAATAAAGAATGAAACAAAATTTTGATGAGATAACGTTATATACAAAAGGGCGGGGCCTTTATGATATAACATTTCTTATTATTGATTGGGCTAAAAAACAAGAAATCCAAGATGGACTCCTTACTTTACTAATCCAACATACATCTGCAAGTTTATTGTTAAATGAAAATTATGATTCTGATGTACAAAAAGATCTTGAAAGCTTTTTTACTAGATTAGTTAAAGATGGAGACAGCTTATTCGTTCATACAATTGAAGGTGATGATGATATGCCTGCACATATTCGAACTGCGTTAACACAAACCAATTTATCAATCCCAATAAAAAATAAAAAATTATTATTAGGACAGTGGCAGGGGATATATATTTTTGAACACCGTTACAATGAGTTTGATCGAAAAGTAAAAATTCACCTAATTGGAGAGTGAGCTATTTAAAAGTTGTCCATTTTATTGGGTTAAACGGCTTACTATTCTTTCGTAATTCATAATAAAGACCATTAGTTGAATTGCCTCCACTATTACCTACAATCGCAATAACTGAGCCGCCTTTTACAATATCATTACTCTCTTTGAGTAAGGAAGAATTATTTCCATAGAGACTCATATATCCTTTACCATGGTCAATGATAATAATGTTACCAAACCCTTTTATCCAATCTGAAAATACTACCTTACCTGATGCAATAGCATAAACATCTCCACCTTCTTTTGCTTTGATAAAAATCCCTTTCCAAGCCACACCAGTATCTTTTCTTTTCGAATTAAATTTATGTATTATTTTTCCTTTAACAGGAAGCTTTAATTTTCCTTTGAGTTTTCTAAAATCAATACCGTCAAATTTATTATCTGGGATTAATTTATTATCAGCCTTAATTTTCTTACTAGACTTTTTATTGGCATTAGCCTTAATTTTTTTAATTAATGCTTTAAATATGGTAGTTAATTTTTTTTCATTTTGAATTAACTTTTGCTTCTTTTTTTTCTGTGATGAAAGTTTTTTATTAATTTTTTTTATTACTTTGGCTTTCTCTCTCTTTTGTTTTTGTAGTTTTTTTGCATTTCTTTCTTTTCGCTTTTTTAGCGAGGCAACTTTTTTTAATGTTTTGTTCGTTAATATTTTTGTAACTTCAATTTTTTTATAAGATTTTTTAATTTCATTAATCTCAACATCTTGTTGTTTGCTATAGTACCCAATATAGTAAGATTCTCTTGAGATTTGACTCGGATTAATTCCATCTAAATACATTTGCAAATAACCAGGATTTCCATTTGTGTATGCTTGATATAGCCGAGAAGAAAGTAATTTCTTTTTTATTTTAATTTTCTTTTCAAGCTTAAGAAGTTGTTTATTCAGTCTTTTAATTTTCTTTTTATTACTTTTAAATTTTTTCTTTATCTTATAAAGCTCTTTTTTTGTTTTGCTTATTTTTTTTTCTTTTTGTTTTAGCTCAGATGATAAATCTTTCTTGGCTTCAGTATTTTTTTTTATGTTTCGATCAAGCTGATTAATTTCTTTTTGTATTTTAATTATATCTTTTTCTGTTTTAGTAGCCTCATTTTCTGCAATGCACAATGAAGCAAATATTAAAATATTAAAAAATATAATGATTCTGATAATATTTATTACGGACCAATTTTTATTCATTGAATTTTATTAGAGTTTTACCTGTCATTTCTTTCGGTGGCACTTCCCCCATAATATAAAGTATTGTTGGGGCAATATCTGACAGACTGCCAGTTTTATTGATTGAACATTGCTTACCCATGTATAAAAAAGGTACCAAATTTGTCGTATGTTGTGTGTGTAATTGATTGTTTTTTTCATCCATCATCAACTCTACATTGCCATGATCCGCTGTTATTAACATATGACCATTATTCTTTTTTATTGCATCAGAAACTTTACCAATACAATTATCTAAGGATTCAATTGCTTTAATTGCTGCATCTATTTTTCCTGTATGTCCTACCATGTCACCATTTGCATAATTACAAATTATTACATCATATTTTTGACTAATTATTGCCTCACATAATTTATCTGTTACCTCATATGCGCTCATCTCGGGTTTCAAATCATATGTTTCTACTTTTGGTGATGGAACTAAAATTCTATCTTCACCTAGATATATATTTTCCTCTCCTCCATTAAAAAAGAAAGTAACATGGGGATATTTTTCTGTCTCTGCTATTCTCAATTGGGTCTTTCCTTGATTTGAAATAAATTGACCCAATGAGTTATTTATTAGAATTGGTTTAAATATTGCTTGTGCTTTTTTTTGCTTTTTATCGTAATCTGTAAGCGTAAAGTAACTTAAATTTTTTGGGAAAGGACCACGATTAAATTGATCAAAAGTATCATTTAAAATTGCATCAGTTATTTGTCTAGCGCGGTCAGATCTAAAATTCATAAACACAATCGTGTCATCATTTTGTATTCCTTTAAATCTATTATTTGTACTAATTAGCGTTGTGGATATAAATTCATCTGTTTCATTTCTGTTATAAGCCTCTTTTATTGCGTGCAGCGAGGTTTTTGCTTTATATTGAGATTTAGCATGCACTAGTAAGTTAAATGCTTTCTCAGTTCTTTCCCATCTATTATCTCTATCCATTGCAAAAAACCGTCCGCATAAAGTTGCTAATTCTCCAGTTTTATATTTTTTGCATGATTTTTCTATGCTTGAAGTATATTTTTCAGCACTTTTGGGGGGTGTATCTCGTCCATCTAAAAATGCATGTATGTAGACTTTCTTTAAGTTATTTTGTTTTGCTAGTAATAAAATTGCTTCAAAATGTCTTATGTGGCTATGGACCCCACCATCAGATAAAAGACCAAAAATATGGAGGACTTTATTATTTTTTTTAAGCGACTGAAAGTTCTTATTTAATACAGGCTCCAAAAAAAAAGACTTGTTTTTAATGCTTAAATTTATACGCTCTATGTCTTGGTGAATAACTCGACCTGCTCCAATATTTATATGCCCAACTTCAGAATTACCCATTTGGCCAGATGGAAGCCCTACATGAGATTCTGAGGCATTAATTAATGTGTTTGGATACTCTTTATTCAAAGTATCCCAATTGGGGGTGTTGGCTTTCGCGATAGCGTTATGTTCTGGGTCATCGCTATGACCAAATCCATCTAAAATAACTAAAACTATTGGGGTTTTTTTCATTTAATTTATAAAATTTATTTTCTTATCTCTCAACCTTCAATTATAATGCCACTTTTCGATTTGGCTATGCTTTAATCACAAATGTTTTATATTTAAAAGGATATTTCTTTGAACCTGTCATTGAATGATTATTTGTTAGTTTTTATTATTGTTACTTCAGGCCTATTACTATTATTCCCCCAGGCTCTATCTGGTGGCATCAAAAGGATTAATGTTAAGAGTGCAGTATTACTAATGAACAGGGAGAGTTGTATAATTATCGATGTTAGAAATAAAGAAAAGTTTAATGATGGCTATATACCAAATGCAATAAACATACCCTTTACTAATCTCCCTGAGTCTATAGATATACTAAAGAAAGAATCTAAAAAAACAATACTAGTTTATTGTGGTTCTGGAAATAGCTCAGGTAAGGCGATGAGAATTTTAAGTCAAAAAGGGTTTGAAAAGGTAATGATTATTGAGGGTGGCTTTTCAGAATGGGTTAAATTACAACTTCCTATTTCGGAGAAAAATACATGAAGAAAATCTTAATGTACACAAGCTCCTTCTGTCCTTATTGTTCTAATGCTGAAAGACTATTATCAGAGAAGGGTGTTGATATAATTGAAAAAATATCAGTAGATAAAGACCCTAAAGAATTAGAGAAAATGATAAAGGTAACTGGGAAGCGAACCGTACCTCAAATATTTATAGATGAGTTATATATTGGCGGCTTTCAAGAGCTAAGAGCAGCTGACTTATCTGGGGAACTAGATAAATTATTAACATGAATTAAAATTTTTGCAGTAACACTTCATTCTTGTCGCTTAAAGGACTAGAATAACGTTTTAGTTTAACTAAACTTATAATATTTAAAAGATTGGGATAAAAATATGGCAGTAGATAAAAAAAATACAACAAAATTAAAATCAAAAGTTAAAGTAGGCGAAGAGAGTCAGCCTGGTTTTGCAATAGAGAAATTATACTTAAAGGATGTGTCAGTTGAGGTACCAAATTCACCAGAGATATTCACTAGTCGAGAAGCCCCAAAGATTAGTGTTGAATTAAATAATGAAACGAAACCTCTTGCGGACGATTTTTATGAAGTTTCATTGCAATTGACAATAACTTCTAAAATTAATGATCAAACAGCTTTTGTAGTAGATGTAGTCCAAGCAGGAATTTTTGCTATCAAGAATATTCCGGATGAAGGATTGGAGACTGTTCTTTCAATCACTTGCTGCAATATTCTATTTCCATATGCAAGAGAAGCGATTGCAAATTTAACTGTAAAAGCCGGTTTTAATCCTGTTCAATTACAGCCAATAAATTTCGAAGCTTTATACATGCAGGAAAAACAAAAAAAAGACTCTAAAAAATCCTAAGATGATCCCTAAATTTTTGTTTAGGTTTGTTTTCTTTTTAGGTATTTTATTTACATTTTTTAGTACGACCGTGTACGCCGAATTTTTTTCTGTTAAGACTAAAAATTTAATTTTATTTGAGGGTCCGTCTACCTCAACTAAAAAGAAATTTATTGTAACTGAAGGGTACCCGCTTAAAGTTATAGTTAGCTTAAAAGACTGGAAAAAGGTAGAAGATCATCTAGGTAAGATTAGCTGGGCACAAACAAAAAACCTTGATCGCGAAAGAACAGTCATCACCCTAAAATCCCAAGCAACTATTTATAACAAACCAAGCACTAGTGAAGCTAAATTGGCACACATTGATAAGTTTGTTGCTCTTGATCTACTTTCTCCAGTTGTTACAGATGGCTGGATTAAAGTTAAATCTGTATCCATAGGGCTGGAAGGCTTTATTAAAGTAAATGAGGTTTGGGGAATATAGTTTGAAAATATGCGTTCTTGGTGCTGGAGCATGGGGATCGGCTTTAGCTATCCATTTGGCTAAATTACACCCAACTAAGCTTTGGGCTAGAAATTCTGGACACGTATCTGGAATGAAAAAAGCTCAATCAAATCCCTTATATTTAGGTGATTTTAAATTTCCCCCCCTTTTGGAGGTTGGCGACGATCTTAAATCAGCTTTATCTGATATAGATTTGATAGTCTGCGTTGTGCCTACTTCGGGGTTTAGGCAAATCCTAAAATCAATAAATGAGATGAATCAATCAGCTCCAGTTATATGGGCCAATAAGGGTTTAGAGCAAGGGTCTGCTAAATTGCCTCACGAGATCGCTTTTGAAGAATTGGGCGATCCAAAAAAAAATAATCGACATTGGGGCGTTATTTCCGGCCCCAGCTTTGCTGCAGAATTAGTCAGATCTCTTCCAACTGCATTAACTTTAGCCTCAACAAGTCAAGAGACCACAATGCTTGCCGCAAATATTTTCCATCACCATAATTTGCGAGTTTATACCAGTGAGGATGTAGTTGGCGCATCAGTTGGTGGGGCATTAAAAAACGTTATAGCAATTGCTTCTGGAATTTCAGATGGAATGGGTTTTGGAAATAATGCTCGAGCAGCCTTGATAACGAGGGGTTTAGCTGAGATTTCAAGATTCGGCTCCCATTTAGGTGCTAACCAAGATACCTTTAGTGGTTTAGCTGGGTCAGGAGATCTAGTTTTAACTTGTACAGGGGAATATTCAAGAAATCGTGAAGTTGGTATTCAGTTGGCAAACGGGCAACCTCTGAAAACTATTCTTAAGAATCTAGGACATGTTGCTGAAGGCGTCTATACAGCTACCGAGGTAATAAGGAGAATTGTTAACACTGAAATTGAGATGCCAATCACATCTGAGGTGAACAATGTCATTCAGTTAGGAAAAGCACCAAAAGATGCAGTATTAGATCTCTTGGGACGTTCTATAAAGCCTGAGAATTAGATACCAGATTCAAAATTTATTTGACGCCATGCCTCATATAAAACAATAGCAACCGTGTTAGATAAGTTTAAACTTCTATTATCCTTAACCATCGGAACCCTTATTTTCTCATTTTCTAACATCTCATTAAGAATTTTTACAGGCAATCCACGAGTTTCAGGACCAAAAACAAAAACATCTCCTTTTTTATATTTAAAGTCACCGTAATATTTAGTTGCTTTAGTTGTAACTGCAAAAATCCTATTCCCTTTTAATTCTTCCAAACAGTCATTATAAGCCTCATAAATACTAATATTAGCCATATCATGATAATCAAGACCTGCACGACGAACTTGTTTCTCATCTAAATTAAACCCTAATGGTTTTATTAAGTGCAATTTAGAAGATGTATTTACACAAAGGCGAATTATATTTCCAGTATTTGGCGGGATTTCAGGCTCATATAGAACAATATTAAACATATGATTAAAATTTAAACAGTTGTTATAAAAATAGTGTAAAATTGGTTAACATATATATATTTTATAAATTATTTAATTTAAACAATTACTTAGGTGATATATGACTACCCAAAACCAAGCAGAAATCCATGAAAAACTCCACTTTATAAAGCCTAAAGCAAAGTTAAACGAGAGTGATATAGAAAAATGGCCTAAGAAAGAAATTAAATCTCTTTTTCAACTGCCATTCAACGATTTAGTATACCAGGCTCATGTTACCCACAGAGCTAATTTTAACCCCAATGAGGTCCAATTAAGCACATTGTTGTCAATTAAAACCGGCGGTTGTTCTGAAGATTGTGGATATTGTCCACAATCAGCCAGATTTAACACAGAAGTTGAGAATGAGCCATTGATGAATATTACAGATGTTTTGGCCTCCGCAAAGCTTGCTAAAGACGCAGGAGCTAGTAGGTTTTGTATGGGTGCTGCATGGAGAGGGCCGAAGGAAAAAGATTTAAATTCAGTTAAAGAAATGATATCTAAAGTTAAGGAGTTAGGCCTTGAAACATGTGCAACATTAGGAATGCTGAAAGAAGGCCAAGCTGAAGAACTAAAAGAAGCGGGATTAGATTTCTATAACCATAATTTAGATACTTCCCCAGAGTTTTATGGAGACATTATATCAACTAGGACCTATCAAGACAGGCTGGATACCTTAGAGCGGGTTAGAGATGCATCAATAAATGTTTGTTGTGGTGGTATTGTTGGATTAGGTGAGTCAATAGATGATCGAGTTAGCTTAATTTCAGAACTAGCAAATATGAAGAGACCACCAGAAAGCGTTCCAATTAATCTTTTAACACAAGTAGAAGGAACCCCACTGAATAACATTGAAAAACTTGACCATTTTGATTTTATAAGAACAATTGCTGTTGCAAGAATTACTATGCCTAAGAGTTTTGTTAGGCTATCTGCAGGAAGAGAAGTTATGGATGATGGCATCCAAGCCTTAGCATTTTTCTCTGGTGCAAATTCAATTTTTTACGGAGAGCAGTTATTAACCACTGGAAATCCAGATATTGAAAAAGATAAAAAATTGTTTAACCGATTAAATCTCTCAACTTTGTAATATGCTTCATCAAGACTTATCAGTAGACTTAAAATATTTGGTTAGTAATAATTTATATAGACACAGAAGGTCAATTCAAGAACTGAAAGACGGAAAAATCAAAATTAATGGCCAGTGGGCACATAATTTTTCTAGCAACGACTATCTTGGTTTAACACAGAATAAAGTTATAAAAAAATCCATAATCGATGGAATAAAAAAATACGGAAATGGTTCCGGAGCATCTCACCTAATATCAGGTCATTACGAGATTCATGACCAGCTGGAAACATTAGCTGCAGAAAACTTAGGGTTTGATAAAAGTATTTTATTCACTTCAGGGTTTACTGCAAATATAGGTGTAATTACGGCCCTATGTACCAGAAATGATTTAATTTTTTCTGACAGACTGAATCATGCTTCATTAAACGAGGCTTCATTATTAAGTAAATCAAAATTTATTCGCTATAAACATTTAGATTTAGAACATCTAGAAAAATTACTTCAAGAAAATGATGGAAGAAGGAGGCTGATCATTTCAGATGCAGTGTTTAGTATGGATGGGGATTTAATTAATGTACCATCATTGATAAGCTTATGTGAGAAGTATGATGCTTATCTTTATCTTGATGATGCACATGGGTATGGTGTATTAGGTAAGAATGGACAAGGAATATTGGAACATTATTATCCAAAGCTAGATTTAAATCCTAAACAAAAAAAAAGAATAATTTATATGTTTACTTTAGGGAAGTCGGTGGGAGTTTCAGGTGCAATAGTTGTAGCAAATAAGGAGATTATTAACTATTTAATACAAAAAGCTAAAACTTATATTTATACAACTGCCTCATCTCCAGCAATTTCGTGTGGAATCATTACTTCATTAAGTATTGTAAAAGAAGAAAAAAGCTTAAGAAAAAAACTTTTAAAATCAATAAATTTATTAAGAAATAAAATTGATAATAAAGTATTACTAGGTAAGTCAATTACAGCAATTCAACCAATATTAATTAATGATACTAGTAAGGCAATTCAGATATCAGAGAAATTATTGCAGGAAGGATTTTATGTTCCAGTAATAAGGCCACCAACAGTTCCAAAAAATACATCACGATTAAGGATTTCAATTACAGCATTAAATGAGCCAAAAGTAATTAAAAGGCTAGCAGAGCTAATTAATTTGAATACAAAGTAAAAATGCATATCAAAATTATAGGTAAGGGAAGACCAATAGTTTTAATTCATGGTTGGGGAATGTCAGGAAAAATTTGGGATGAATTTTCAAAATTAATGATGAGTGAAAATAAACTATACATTATTGATCTTCCAGGAATGGGTAAAAGTGAATTAATTAACCCATATAAAATTGATAACATAATAAATGAAATCCATGGATTAATCCCAGAAAAAGTAACAATTATAGGATGGTCATTGGGCGGTCAAATTGCAATGAAATACTACTTAAAATTCCCAAAGAGTGTAAGTTATTTAGTTTGTCTATCATCAACTCCATGCTTTATAAAAAAACCAGGATGGGAGTTCGGTGTAAGTATAAATTTTTTTTCAAGATTTAAAAAAGAGTTATTAAATAATTGGCAGAAAACATTGAGAAAATTTTTTTTATTACAAATAAAAGAAGATGATGAAAAAGAAAGTATTTTAAAGAAACTTGAAAATAGTTTTATGGGTGACCAGCCTCCAAAAAAAGAAGGTTTAGAAAAGGCTTTAGAGATATTAGAAGAAATTGATATTCGAAATGATATAAAGAATATTAATATTCCAACATTAATAATTAGCGGGAAAAAAGATACTATTTCGAATTATAAAGCATCAATGTGGATGCATTCACAAATTAAAGGATCAAAAATTTTTATTTTTGATTCAGCAGGACATATACCATTCATAAACTACCAAAGAAAATGTTTTGAGTTGATTGAAGAATTTTTAGGGACAGGCTAGGTAATGATTGATAAAGAGTATAAGCGAAAAGTATTTGATAGACATGCAACAACATACGATCAGCATTCATCTCTGCAAAATAAAATATCTGATAATCTTTTTAAAAAATTAGATTTAATAGAAGTAAGGCCAAATTTAATTTTAGATCTTGGATGCGGAACAGGAAGAAATGGGATAATTATGAAAGAGAAATATCAAAATATGAGATTAATTAATTATGATTTCTCTGTGAATATGTTACAAGAGGCTAAAAAAAATGAACATAAAATATTAGGTAATAAATCTGAATTTGTATGTGGTGATATTGAAGAATTATCTTTTTCTGAAAATACATTCGATATAATTTGGTCAACAAGTTGTTTGCAATGGTGCAATAATCTTTCAGATACTTTTAGGAAAATACAAGCAAGCCTTAAACCAGGTGGTTTATTTATATTTAGTACATTTGGACCAAACACACTTTTTGAATTAAAGAATATTACAAAAAAAATATCTAATTATCAGAAAACTAATGATTTTATAGATACTCTTAGTATTGAAGGTATGCTTGTTAATGAAGGATTTATTAATACGGTTATTGATTCAGAAGAATTCTGTTTAACCTATAAAGATATTAATAAACTTTTTTTAGATTTAAAAAATATAGGGGCCACAAGTGGTTTTGAAAATAAAAAAATTGGGTTGTCTGGTAAATCATATTTAAAATTAATTATAGATGGCTATAAGGAGTATAGTTTTAACGGTATTTTTCCTGCCACTTATGAGGCAGTATATGGCTATGCTTGGAATTCAGATGATAAATAATGAAATCAAATTGTAATTTTTTATATTATGAATAATTCTTTTTTTATAACTGGCACAGATACCCATATAGGTAAAACAGAAATTACTTGTGCTCTAATTGAATATTTTAAGAAAAAAGGGCATCTTGCGATTGGTATGAAGCCTGTTGCAGCAGGCACTGAGCTTTTTGATAATCAAGTAATAAATGGCGATGTTTATAAATTTTTATCGATTAATAGTGTAAGAAAATCAGTCGAAATTATTAACCCATATTCTTTTGACCAAGCAATAGCGCCTCATATAGCTTCTAACTCTTCAAGTAACAAAATTCTTTTTTCTAAAATTCATGAGAATTTTTTATTATTACAAAAAGAATGTGAATATTTATTTGTTGAAGGAGCTGGGGGCTATAAGGTTCCTTTAACAAATAATAAATCAATTCCAGATCTTGTTAGCTATCTAAAAATCCCAATTATTTTAGTTGTAGGAATACGATTAGGGTGTATTAATCATACGATGCTTACTGTGGAGTCAATAAATAATCATAATCATAATTTATTTGGATGGGTTGCCAACTGTGTTGATTTAAATATGAATGAAGTTGATGAAAATATTAAATATCTTAAAGATAATATTGAAGCTCCATTTATGGGAAAGGTACCATTTCAAAATGAAATTAACTCAAATAAGATATCAGATTACTTATTTTGGCCTGGTAACTTATAAAGATCGTTATTATTTATGTAGTCTTGAATGGTTTTAGGTAAAAATTCACTAATATTTAAATTTTTCATAGATCTATCTCTAATCTCGCTTGATGATTCATCAAACGCAGGCATTGAAATAGAGTAGATTTTTCCATGAGTATTTTTTTTAAGCTCATTAATATCTTTAGTACCATTATCTTTAAATAATCCTTGTACTTCTAACGGCATTGTTTTTGTGGTTGATTTTCCACCATTTCTATTAATTAAAACTAAATGACAGTAGTTTAGTATTTCTTTCCATTTATGCCATGAGTTTATTGTTGAAAAAGCATCAGTACCAAGAATAAAGAGCAAGGTGGAGGCATTATTTTTTTTAAAATACTTAAGGGTATTAATTGTGTAGGATATTTTTTTTTGATTTAAATATTCATTAATTTCAAAGTCTGAAAATTCAAAAAATTTCTCCTTACAAACTATATTTAACATCTTTAGCCTGTGATGATGTGAACTCAAAATTTTACTACTAGGCGCATGCCCAGTTGGTATAAAAATAATTTTATTTAAACCAATTTTTTTTATACAGTTTTGAGCTATTGTTATGTGAGCTTTATGAATCGGATCGAAAGCCCCTCCGTACAAACCAATTAGTTTATTATCTACCATTATTATTTTCGAATTTGACCCGTTCCCAATACAATATATTTTAGTGAGGTTAGTCCCTCAAGGCCTACCGGTCCCCTCGCATGAAATTTATCGGTGGATATACCAATTTCAGCCCCCAATCCATATTCAAAGCCATCAGCAAATCTAGTTGAAGCATTAATCATGACACTTGAGGAATCAATTTCCCTAATAAATTTTTTACCATTTTCATAATTTTTGGTAATGATTGACTCTGTGTGTTTTGAAGAATACTTGTTTATATGCTCAATTGCTTCATCAATCGAGTTAACAATTTTGATTGAAATAATTGGACCTAAATATTCTTCATAAAAATCTTCTTCAATAGCATCTTTAACTTCAGTAATAATTTTTTTTGTTTCAGGGCATCCACGCATTTCTATTTGTTTGCTATCAAATATTTTTTTTATTTTTGGAAGAAAATTCTTTGCTATCTTTGAAGATATAACTAGAGACTCTAATGTATTACATGTTCCAAGCCTTTGCGTTTTAGAGTTATCAACAATATTAATTGCTATATCAATATCAGCATATTCATCAACATATATGTGACAATTCCCGTCAAGATGTTTAATAACTGGAATTTTAGCTTCATCAGTTATTTTCTTTATTAAACTCTTACCACCACGGGGAATTATGACATCTACAAATTTATTCATTATTATGAGCTCACTTACTGCCTCTCGATCAGTCATTTTAACAATCTGCACAGAGCTAGAATGAAAGCCAGTTTCTATTAGTGATTGAGTTATTAATTCACCTAAGTATGTATTGGAGGCAATTGCTTCAGAACCACCTCTCAAAATTATCGAGTTACCTGATTTTATAGATAACCCTGCAGCATCAATTGTTACGTTTGGCCTTGACTCATAAATCATTCCAATAACCCCAAGAGATACTCGCATTTGGCTTACTTTGATGCCTGATTGCATAGTTCTTTCGTTGCTGATTTTCCCAATTGGATCATCTAGTTTTTCAATTTGAAATAATCCCTCAGCCATAGCAATTATATTTTCTTTATTTAAAGTTAGACGGTCAATAAATGCTTTATCCTGATCGTCTTTTAAGGCTTGAATAAGATCTTTCTTATTGGAAGCAATGATATTCTCTTTATTAACAAGAATTCTATTGCCTAAATTATTTAAAAATTGGTTTTTTTTGGTGGTTGTTGCGGATGCTGTCCCAACACTAGCTTTTTTTGCTTCGCACCCAATATTAAGTATATATTTTTTTATATCCATTAAAATATTTTACGCTGTTTTTTTATTAAATAGACGGGAGATTCCAAATACAAATCTATTTATTTCTAACCAAGGATCACCTATATGCAGACCTTTGCAAATCAGATCAATCTCTCTAATTTTAATTAAACTCGCCTCTACTTGTTTTGATGAAAGCTTGGCAAGGGAGGATCTAACAATTTCTTGGCTTGTTCCAAATATTCGCAGTTCAATTAATTTTGAATTAGTTACAGAACTATCTGCAGAAAATTTTAATTTAGAAATTGCAGTAAACATCCATGAAAAAAGGCCATTTAGTATTAAAGGTTCTATTCCTTCTTCTTCAAAGTATGATAAAGCTTGAGCTGTTTTTTGCATATCACCCGACATACAATAATCTATTAATTTAAAGCTATCGAACTTAGAGCCATTAGAGATATGGGATAATAATTTTTTAATATCTATTTCGGTGCCTAACCCTAGTAAAGATAATTTAATAATTTCATTTTCAGCGGCTAGCAAATTTCCTAATGATAGATTTGATAATAATGATATAGATTCGCTGTCTAAACTTAAACTATGAAAATCTGCCCTTGATTTTATTGCTTGTTGAATTTGATGTGGATTTGGTTCATTCGCTTCTAATTGAATTGATTTTTTTTTTATTTCTTGAAACCAAGCAGATTTTAGTAATTCCTTAGTTGGTTTTTGAAAATGTATAATAAATAAATTATTAGTATTTTCTGAAATCACTTTAACAAGAAATTTCTTCACCTCTTCTAAAACCCTTCCACCAGTGATTGATAAACTATAAAGAAAATGGTTGGAGAATAATGACTCATTCTCGAATAATAGTTTTACCTCATTTAGTTTGTTGGATGTTTCAAGATTAATAAGTTGATATTCAATATTATGCAAATCGGTAAAAGTTCTAATCTCTTTTTTTATATGATTTGAAACTACTGGCTCACCACCTAAAATGATGACACAATTTTTATTTAATTCTTTAATTTTTTCTATTATTTTACTTGGTGCAAAATTAGATTCCATTACATTATTTTGTAACTGATATCTGAGTAACTATTGTTCTAATAAGCTGTTCTTGCATGCCTTTAATTAAACGTGTCTCTTCTTTTGTTTTTGCAATTATATTTTTGTCATCATATGTGTAGTCTCGTGTTGTTTCAATATTTGATGAAGTACCCCATTGTCCATTTTTTGACTTAAATCTAAACAAAACTTCATAATTAATTTGATACTCTCTAACTTTTCCAGCTGAACTTAGCGAAAGAATTTTTTTTGAAAAAGTATCATTGATTATTTCGAGGACCATTTCAGCATTTTTTTCTTGCGCTTTAACGCCAGATTGCTTAAATTTTTTCTTCAATACTTTTGTAAAGCTAGCGGAACCACCAACTATTGTTATAGAATTAAAATTTATCTCTTGTGCTCCGCGAAGTTGGTATCCACATGAAATAGTATTAGCTGTAAGAATCATCAATAATATAAAATTAAATATTTTTTTCATAATTAGCAATTAACCAATAACAATATTAATCAGTTTTTCTTTAATATAAATAATTTTTTTAATTTCACTTCCATTATTTATAAATTTTTTGACAGAATCAACTTCAATTGCTTTTTCTTTTATTTTACCTTCCGTTTCATCACTTGATATTATCATATTTCCTCTTAGCTTTCCGTTGACCTGAACAACTATTTTAATTTCATCTTGAATCAAAGCTGAATTATCGACAGTTGGCCACGTCATGTTATCAATACTTGAACCTTCTCTAATGTGTGCCCATAACTCTGAAGCAATATGTGGCACAAATGGATTAAGTAGCAATAAAATATTTTCTAAGACTTCTTGTTTTATAGAATAAGGTAATTCTTCATTTTTATCAGAATCGGTTAGAAAATTTAGTAACTCCATGACTGATGATATAACTGTATTAAAGCTATTTCTCCGCTCAAGGTCATCTGTAACTTTTTGTATGGTTGAATGTAATTTAAAATTTAAATCTTTCATGACTTTCTCTACATCTTTATTGACATCACATTCTTTTTTAGATTTTTTTTCAATATGAACCCTAACAAAACCCCATAATTTTTTTAGGAACCGATGTGCACCATCAATGCCGTGGTCAGACCATTCCAAACTCTGCTCCGCTGGCGCTGCAAACATAATAAATAGCCTTGCTGTATCAGCGCCATATTTCTCAATAAGCTCTTGTGGGTCAACTGTATTTCCTTGAGATTTTGACATCTTAGTACCGTCTTTTAAGACCATTCCTTGGGTTAGTAATTTCTTAAACGGCTCTTTTGATTTCACTAAGCCAAGATCACTTAAGACCCTATTAAAAAATCTAGCATATAAGAGATGCATAATTGCGTGCTCAACCCCACCTATATAATAATCAACAGGGAGCCAATAATTTGCTCTATCGTCAAGCATTTTATTTTTTTGATCGAATGATGTGTACCTTGCAAAATACCATGAAGATTCAAAAAATGTATCCAATGTGTCAGTTTCTCTTTTTGCATTCTTGCCACATTTTGGACAAGTGCATGAATAAAATTCAGGCATTTTTTTTAGAGGCGACCCAACATCAGAATCATCCATTTTTACATCTTCAGGGAGGCTAACTGGAAGATCGTCTTCATTAACCGGAATATCCCCACATTCTTCACAATTAATCATTGGAATAGGGCAACCCCAATATCTTTGTCTAGATATTCCCCAATCCCTAAGACGAAAATTTATTTTCTTTTTACCCTTACTTATGGATTCTAATTTTTTTATAATTGAATCTATTCCTTTCTCTCTAGATAACCCATTAAACTCATTGGAATTTATTAAATCACCAGTTCCTGTGTAAGCTTTGGATCCATCATAATTATTTGACTTAATTACTTGTTGAATTGGTAATTTATATCTTTGAGAGAATTCAAAATCTCTATCATCATGGGCAGGCACAGCCATAACCGCACCATCCCCATAGTTTATTAAGACGTAGTTTGCAACCCATACAGGTATTTTTTCATTAGTTAATGGATGAGCTGCATAGACCCCTGAAAATATTCCTTTCTTTTCTGCAGCACCAATTTTAGCTTCAGAGCCACCTGTCTTTTCGCACTCTTTTAAAAATTTCTTAATTGCTGGGTTATTTTCAGCTAATTCAATACTTAGAATATGCTCTGGCGCAATAGCAAGATAAGTTACACCCATCAAAGTATCGGGCCTAGTTGTGTAAACCTTAATTGAGGATGAAGAGGGTAGATCAAATTCAATTTCACAGCCTGTACTCTTTCCTATCCAATTTCTTTGCATTGCCTTTACTTTTTCAGGCCATTCATTCAAGTTATCGAGGCCCTCGAGAAGCTCTTCAGCATAATCAGTAATTTTCATAAAATATTGAGGTATTTCTTTTCTTTCAACTTCCGCACCCGAGCGCCAACCTTTTCCATCCACAACTTGCTCAAGAGCAAGCACAGTTTGGTCAACGGGATCCCAATTAACCATGGAAGTTTTTTTGTAGATGAGGCCTTTTTCATATAGTTTGATAAAAAGCCATTGCTCCCATTTATAATAATTGACATTGCACGTTGAAATTTCTCTATCCCAATCAATTGAAAGGCCTAACTGTTTAAGTTGAGATCGCATATGATCAATATTTTCATTTGTCCACTTTGCAGGCGCTGTATTATTTTTTATTGCTGCATTTTCTGCAGGCAACCCAAAAGCATCCCATCCCATTGGTTGTAAAACATTAAATCCATTCATTCTTTTATATCTAGATATAACATCACCAATCGTATAGTTTCTTACATGCCCCATATGTAATTTACCACTAGGGTAAGGAAACATAGAAAGAGCATAAAATTTAGGTTGCTTGCTATCTTCAGAAACTCCAAATGAATTAGAAGCTTTCCACTTAGCTTGAATTCTTGATTCAATTTCTTTAAATTGGTATTCAGTATTAATGTTTATGATAGTTTCTCATTTAAAGTATTATTAATGTGATCTGGTAATTTTGTGCCATCAATTTTGATAAATATAGGTTTATTCTTAATATTTTCTTTTGACCAATCAGAATAGAAGGAGACCAAAGGCTCTGTTTGATCATGGTACGTAGCCAATCTTTGTAATATTGTTTCTTCTATATCATCATCTCGAACGATAAGGGACTCCCCAGTAATATCATCTTTACCTTCCTCTTTTGGAGGGCTATATTTTATATGATAAATTCTTCCAGATTCGGGATGGATTCTTCTACCACCTAATCTTTCAATAATTTCGTTATCGGGAACTTGAATTTCGATAACATAATCAACAAAAATATTTGCATCTTTCATTGCTTGGGCTTGAGGAATAGTTCTTGGAAATCCATCTAATAAGAAACCATTTTTACAATCATCATCTTTAATTCTTAACTTAACAAGATTTATTATAAGTTCATCAGGTACTAAAAGGCCTCGGTCCATATAGGATTTTGCCGAAATACCTAGTTCTGTCTTATCTGACACAGCAGATCTCAACATATCACCAGTAGATATCTGAGAAATATTAAATTTTGTTTTAAGAAAATTTGCTTGGGTTCCTTTGCCTGCGCCAGGGGCACCTAATAAAATTATCTGCATAAATTATATTCCAAGAAATTAAAAATTATAACAGCAATCAAAAAGATAGTTTTTTTCTAGTTAAATAATTTTCGATATTAACAAAACTATCTACAGAGAGAGTTTCTGCTCTTAATGATGGATCAATATTTAGATTTATGAAGTCAGATACATCAAGAATATCTTTGAAATTATTTTTTAAAGTTTTTCTTTTTTGCTGAAATGCAAGTTTAATTACTCTTTCATAATTATCATCATTTATAGCTGTTAATTTCTCAGAATTTTTACGAGTAAATTTAACAAATGATGATGTAACTTTAGGCACCGGATTGAATGCTTCAGCTGGAATATCAAATAGTAGCTCTACGTTATAAAAATATTGTAACATTGAGGATAACCGACCATGCATTTTCGTTGAAGGAACTGCTGAAACTCTTTCAGCAACTTCTTTTTGAAGCATAAAGAAAAGACCAGCATTATTTTTTTTACTTTTTGCTATTTTTAAGAGAATCGGGGTTGAAATATAGTATGGAAGATTACCAATAATAAAATTAAATTCTGAAAGACCTTGCTCTTCAAATTCTAAGATATCTTCTTGATATATTGTTATTTTAGAAGGAGGTATATTTTTTTTTAGAAATTCGACCATATCCGTATCAATTTCAACTACATTAATATGATGTAATTTATTTAATAATGGAATTGTTAAGGCACCAAGGCCAGGACCAATCTCAAGAATAGATTGCTCTTTATTTGGATTTATTGAGTCTATTATTTGTTTGATTATATGTTGATCAATTAAAAAATTTTGACCAAATTTCTTTTTAGCACGAATCACTTTTTTTTATTTTTAGCTAGGTTGATTGCTAAAGTAATAGATTCAAAAAAACTGTTTGTATTGATTTTATTTGAACCGACTAAGTCTAATGCAGTTCCATGATCAACTGACGTTCGAATAATTGGAAGGCCTAGAGTTGTATTAACTCCATGATTAAAAGAAAGGGCTTTGAATGGGGCTAGTCCTTGATCATGGTACATTGCAAGAAAGCTGTCAGTAGTTTTGATGTATTTATCTGTAAATGCCGTATCAGCAGGAATTGGCCCTACTAAATTTAAACCTTCACTAATAAGTTTTTTTATTACTGGAGTTATTATTTTCTTCTCTTCACTTCCAAATTCACCATCCTCACCTGCATGTGGGTTAAGCCCTGTAATAGTTATTCTTGGGTTTTTTATTTTAAAATTATTTTTTAAATCATTATTTAGAGTTTTGATTGTTTGCTCTAATTTTTTTTTGGTAATTGATTGAGCAACTTCTGATAGGGAAATATGTGTTGTTACTAGAGCAACCCTTAAATCTTTGTTATCAACAAGCAACATTACTTCTTTATTTGAAGAATCACATAAGTTTGATATATATTCCGTGTGCCCTGTGAATTTTTTATTATGAGAAGAAAGTATTTTTTTATTTACGGGGAGCGTTACAAGAGCATGATAGTTATCTTTTAAACATTCATTAACGGCGAAATCAATTGCATATAAGTGAGCTAGTGAGTTAGATTTTTCTAGCTTCCCAGCAGTTACTTTTTTTTCAAGAGGCACATCAATTATATGAAGCTCCCCGCTGCCTTTATGTAAAAAGGGTTTACAAAGTATTTTAATTTTTTTATTTTGAAGTTTGGCTCTATCTAGAATCGCCTTATGATTAGCCAATATACTAATTACTGCAGGAAATTTTTGGTATGCTAATTTTATGCATAAGTCTAAACTAATACCTGCTGGCTCACCCGAAGAAATTATTATTTTTATGATATTTTTTTTCAATCTTGAATTAGTCTTATATCGATAAATGATTGATCTCTAAGTTGCTTAATCCAATCTTTAAAGATCAGTTCAGTTTTTTGGTTGACTAATTGCATCCTAGCTGAATATTTAATTGATTCATCAGTTAAATCATTATCCCTTCTATCAGTAACTTGAAGTATATGCCAACCTAAAGGGGTGTTAATTGGTTTGCTAATTTCACTTATATCTAAAGCTTCGTATGTGCTCTCAAATATAGGCAAGGTAGTACCAGGGCTAACCCACCCAAGATTACCACCATCTGCTGCCGAACCATCTTCTGAATATTCTTTTGCTAATTTATCAAATGTCTCACTTCCATCCATAATTAAATTTCTAAATCTATCCAATCTTTTAAGTATTTCTTCTTCCGGAGTAATTTCATTTTGTTTAATAATAATATGTTTTAATTTAGTTTGCTTTATGATGGTTTTCTTTTTTTTGATGCCTTTTTTTTCATTTATTTTTAGTATATGAAATCCACTTGGAGATCTAAAAGGTTTAGTTATTTCTCCTACATTAATCTTAGCTATTTCATCGTTGAATAATTGAGGCAGATCTTGTTCTTTTTTCCATCCAATGTTTCCACCAGATTTAGCTGTTGAATCATCTGAATACTCTTGCGCTACTTTCTCAAAACTTTGTTTGGATAACAACATTTCATAAACTCCAATACTTTTTTTATGATTAGTTTCTATTTCAGTTGGTGAGGCTTCCCCAGAATTTTTTATCAATATATGAGATAAATTAAAGATATCTGGATTAAGTATCGCATTTTTACGTAATTGAGAATCTATTTCAAAATCAGAAATATTAATTTGTGTGCTGATTTCTTTATTTTTTATTTTTTTTAAAAGTAATTCGTAACGTATATTATCTACAAATCTACTAAATTTTAAACCATCAGTTGCAATATTTTTTTTTAATTCATCGATGGACATATTATTTTTTTTAGCAACATTAACTATAAATGCATCTATTTTTTTTTGCTCTACAGAAAACCCAGATTGCAGTGCATATTGCTCAATTAAGCTTTTATGAATTAGCTTATCTAAAACTTCAGCCTTAACTAGTGCCTGATATTGTTCTTCAGGCTTGCCTTTATTCTCCGAAAACTTTAGCGCTTGGCTTATTGCATTTTTGAGCTCCACTTCAGTAATAACTTCTTTTTCTACTATAGCGACCACTCTATCGAGTTCTTTATATTTTTCATTTGCTAATAGATTTGGACTTACTTGAATTATTGTAAAAATATATAATAAGAATAAATAAATCTTTTTATTCATTATTTTAGATTTTCTTTTCTATATTGGTCAGGTATATTTGATGCAAACGATGCTCCCGGGACATTCCTGTTTAATACATCGAATAAATTAGCATCATTGCTTGCCCCCAAAGAACCTAATCCACCGAGCTCAAGCTGCATAAATAAAGTATAGTTTGGTTTATCGGTTGTGGCTAATGATAATCTGTTCAATACTAGTCTAGATGACCAACATCCCCCATCAAACTCTATCCCAGCTAATGATTCAACTACTCTGGATTGTTTAACATCATAGTTATATCGACCAATTGAATACCAGCCGTGACCCATAGGCCATTGGCCTGCTAAATTTATTTGTTTAATATCATTACTAGCTTCAGTAGGGTTTCTAATTAATCTATAGCTTGCATCAATTAGCTTTCCTGCTTGGGGGTTGAAGCTAGTTCTAAAGGTAGCACGATTAGTTCTGCTTTCATCAGGGTTATATTGAACCGCACTATCAATTCTAAATGCCTTGTTTATATAAGCTGTTGCCGTTAAGAACAGATCCGATGAGTCACTTTGGATCACGGAATTTAAATAGCGACTCTCTTTCAGAACCTCTCGATCATTCATATAAAATCTTTGTGCCAAAGTTGCATTTAGTCTTTCATAACCAGTATTATCTATAAATCTTGTTGTTGCAGCAATGGTAAATTGGTTAGAATCCATAACTCTATCTCCGCCAACGAACTGATTTTCAATAAATAAGCTTTCCAAATTTAGGTCTGTTAAAGCAGTGTCAAACATAGGTAAGACTTCTTGATTTTTGTATGGAGTATAAGAATAAAAAATTCTCGGCTCCAAGGTTTGAATAAAGTTTTTACCTGCGATATTTATTTTCTTATCTAGGTATACGCCACTATCAACTGATAATGTTGGAATTGTCATTGATTTAGAATCGGTTGAGCCACCTTCAAGCTCATAGCTTCTTATATTCATTGAAAGCTTAGGCTTAACATAACCATAAGTTGTTTCGAATGGAACCGCTATACTAGGATTAGCAACAAACCTTGTCCCTGTGATATTTTTGTCTGTAGATGAAGCAACAAAATTATGATTTCTCTCAAACTGAGTTAAAGACATTTCGAGTTCTGTTTCAAAGCTTGAGAACCCACTAAAATTTTCATGCTCATCTGAATGATTAATGCTTAAGCTTGGGAGCCTCTCATATGGTGAGCTAGAAGTTGTGAGATTTTGGTACCTTTGCGCAACGAAGTTAACATCTAACTTATCTGTTGAGTAATTAAGGTATGCTTCTTGAGGTAGGTTCACTTTGCTGGTCGCTGATATTAAGGATGACATATCAGAAAAATAATCATCATCAGAAACTTTTTCCATTCTAAATCCACCGTTAAGGTTTTCAGCTATTTTTTGTCTGTGATGAATTTTTGCATAATATCGATTATCTTTATCACTAGCGTCATCATTATTCAAATATTCAAGATTACTTGTACCAGAATAGCTTTTATCTAGGTATCTATATTCCCCCTCAACTTGCAAGCCTCTCTTACCAAAATACCTTGGAGTGACGGTGGCGTCACTTGTTGGTGAAAGATTAAAGTAATAAGGAATAGATGATTCGAAACCACTTCTGGATGTTGTACCAACAGACGGAGCTAAAAATCCTGATTTTCTATCATCATTAAAAGAAAAATTCACTAAAGGTGAGTATAGGACCGGAATACCCTTAAATTCGAGTTTAGCATCCTTAGCCTCTACTGTTTTTGAGCTATCATTAATCTCAATTTCTGATGCCTTAATAAACCAGTCATCTTTCCCTGCTTCACAGGTTGTAATTGATGCATTTTGCAATCTTTTTTTATTCTCTCCTTCAATAAATAGTACTTTAGCTTTGCCGCGCAATGTATTGTTAAATGAATTACTTGGCTTACCTAGGGAAGATGTAAAAGAAGCATTAGGAACTACTCCAACGTTCTCTTTAACTGATAGCTCTAATGAAGAACCAGTTAATGAGCCCCCATCACTTTCGATACTTACATCTCCAATAGCATAAAGTTCGTCAGAGACTTGATCATATTCAATAAGGTCCGCTTTGATAGTTTTACCATCTTTTTTTAAAATCGCATTTCCTGAAGCCTTTAGTTTTCGGTCTAAAGTATTCTCAAGAGTATCCCCCTCTATTAAAAGGGCTCCGTCTTCTAATTGCTCTTCTCCATAGGAAAAAGTACTATTTAAAAACAGTATTAAAAGAACCACAAAATAATTTTTCTTTATGAATGAAGTCAATGTATCAATCTAAACCTGATATAGTCATTTTTTAATATACTTCTTTTATTATCTAATTTTTATACAAAACTAATATAAATCAGTGAGTTAAGGATTATAACTCAAGTAATTTTAAAAAACAGATTATTTATAACTGAATGAGGATGTTATGGATAGAGCAGAAATCATAGACAATTGGCTTAAAAGCCAATTAAATCAAAATTTTACGATAGAGCCCGCATCATCTGATGCTAGTTTTAGGCGTTATTTTAGAATAACTTCCAATAATGAAACATACATCTTGATGGACGCGCCTCCTGATTTAGAAAGAATAAATCACTTTGTAAACATAACTAATAAGCTTGTTGCTGCAGAGGTTAACTCACCCAAAATCATTTCTTTCGATACTGAATTAGGGTTTATATTGATGACTGATTTTGGAAGTCAAACTTTTTTAGATGTTCTCGATAATAATAATTCTCATGAGTTATATTCTAAAGCAATCCATTCTTTATTAAAGATTCAAACTAAAGTTGATACTCAAGGGCTCCAGAATTATTCAGAGGATTTGCTAGTAAGCGAGATGTCACTATTTCCTGAATGGTATCTTACAAAGTTAAAAAAATTTAAGCTAGAAGACCAAGCTTTATTGATAAATACATTTTCATTGGTATCGAAAAAGATTCTCACACAAGATAAGTGCTTTGTTCATAGGGATTATCATAGTCGAAATTTAATGTTCATAGCTGAAGGTGACCCCGGTATATTAGATTATCAAGATGCAGTCTTAGGGCCTTTGGCCTACGACCTTGTTTCACTTTTAAAAGATGCCTATATAGAATGGGATGAAGACTTTGTATTAGATCAAGCGGTTCGATATTGGGAAAAGGCAAAAAAAGTAGGTTTAATAAAAAATGAAGATTTCTCAAGCTTTTATGAAGATTTTGAATGGATGGGAGTCCAGAGGCATTTAAAGATTTTAGGGATTTTTTCACGATTATCAATTCGTGATAAAAAAAATCAGTACCTTAAAGATATTCCTTTAGTTGAAAAGTATTTGATGTTTACATCTGAGAGGTATAAAAGCCTCCATCCTTTAAGGAAAATTTTAGATAAGGTTGTTAGTTAAGTGAAAGTAATGATTTTAGCTGCTGGAAGAGGAAAAAGAATGGGAGATCTTACTATAGATAAACCTAAACCACTTATCAGTGTAAAAGGAAAGCCTTTGATCGAATGGCATCTTGAAAAATTATCAGCTACAGGATTTAAGGATATTGTAATTAATATTTGTTATTTGCCTAAAATAATTATAGATTTTGTTGGTGATGGGTCAAGGTGGCAATTAAATGTTACTTATTCAGAAGAAAATCCAATCTTAGAAACAGCAGGAGGTATTAAGAAAGCGTTACCATTACTTGGAAAAGAGCCATTTGCCGTTATAAATGCTGACATTTTTTCAAATTTTGACTATGCAAAGTTACGATTAATTAATTTAAATAATAGTAGTGATGGATATTTAGTTCTTGTAGGGAATCCGGAGCACAATCAAGTTGGTGATTTTGGATTGTTAAAAAATAATCGTTTGGTACTTAATTCTGAAATTTTGTATACTTTTTCTGGTATTGCTATTTATCATCCTAGGTTTTTTATTGAGATGGAAGTAGGAGTCAAAATGCAACTACTCCCATTACTTAAAGAGTCTATATCTAAATCCTTAATAAAAGGTGAATTATTTAAAGGAATTTGGTCAGACATTGGAACTCCGGAAAGACTTGAGATTGTAAATAAAAGAGATTAAATATGGATACTTATAAAGAATTTCAAAAAAGAAGAACACAATTAGCAGATATGCTAGGAAATGCTGTAGCTGTAATTGCTAATTCAGACGAATCTTCAAGAAATCGAGATTGTGATTACCCATTTCGGTCTGATAGTTATTTTCATTACTTATCTGGTTTTCCTGAGCCTGAAGCAGTCATCTTTATAGTAGGTGGGGATCAGCCTAGATCCATTCTTTTTTGTAAGCCTAAAGATATAAGTAAAGAGATATGGAATGGATACATATATGGGCCTGAAGAGGCAGCAAAGCAATTTTTATTTGATGAGGCTTATTCACTTGAGGAAATCAATAAAATAGCCCCTATGATTTTAAAAGGCTATATCCCGAACAAAAATATTTACTGCACACCATCAATGACCCCATCAAATTGCGCAATTAAGAACATAGAAAATTTACAAAACTGGGTGGGGCAAAAAAAAGATGTTGGGGATAAATACTGTGATTTAAGTAAGATATTAGATGATATGCGATGTTTAAAAAGCGAGGTTGAAGTCAGTATTATGCAGAAGTCAGCCAATATTGCTGCTCAAGCTCATATACATGCAATGGGTATAACAAAACCTGGAAAATTTGAGTATCAAATTGAGGGTGAAATATTAAATCAATTTATGCAAAATGGCGCAAGATATCCTGCCTACAGCTCAATTGTAGCTGGCGGTCATAATGCCTGCACCCTACATTATGTTAGCAATAATAGCCTACTAAAAGATGGGGATTTGTTATTAATTGATGCGGGGTGTGAATTAGAAAGCTATGCTTCTGATATTACGAGAACATATCCGATTAATGGAAAATTTACCTCACCACAAAAAGATATTTATGACATTGTTCTTAGTGCGCAGAAAAAAGCTATTAGTAAAGTTATGCCTGGTAATTATTTTGATGACCCACACAAAGCAGCTACTGAGGAAATTGTTAACGGACTCATTGATTTAAAGATATTGAAAGCGTCTCATGATGAGGTCTTTGAAAAAGAACTTTATAAAGAATTTTTTATGCATAGAACCAGTCATTGGCTTGGTTTGGATGTTCATGATACTGGTAAATATATTGATAATCCCTTAGATGGAAAAAATTCAAGACCTATAAAATTTAAGGATAGCAATGTTTTAACTATTGAGCCTGGTTGTTATATCAAAGCTAATAGCAATGTGCCTGAAGAGTTCTGGGGGATTGGTATCCGAATCGAAGATGATGTTTTGGTGACACCTAGTGGAAACAAAGTACTAAGTGCGAATGCTCCAAAAGAGATTAAAGATTTGGAGGATATAATAGGTAATTTAAATGAATAACTCGATTGCAATAATTGGTGGAGGACCAGTTGGGGCAATTTTTGCTTTATTAAACAACTCACAAACATCTAAAATATTCCTTCTAGAGTCAAACTCACAGATTCAAACAAAGAGTGACAAGAGGGCGTTAGCATTATCAAGCGGCACTAAATTTATCTTACAAAAAATTGATGTATGGAATGATTTAGAGGCTGGATTGACACCAATTAAAACTATTCACACTAGCCAAAAAGGAACTTTTGGTAGGTCGATAATGGAGGCGAAAGAATTTGAACAGGAGGCATTAGGCTATATTATTTCTTATGGCGACCTCCTAAAAGCTCTTCAAAAAAAGATATCACATTCAAAAAATATTGAAGCTTTTTATAATGCAAAAGTATTATCATTTGTAAGTAAAGAAGAAACACAAAATTTAATTTTTAAATATAAATCTAAAGAAAAGTCATTAAATTGTGACTTACTGGTCCTAGCTGATGGCGGAAGTTCAGAAATTAATGGTATTAATATTGAAAGAAGTAATAAGTCTTTTGAGCATAGTGCATTAGTTACTCACGTAGAAACTGACATACCCCATGTTAATATCGCATATGAGCGGTTTACTAATATGGGCCCAATGGCGCTACTACCAAATCTTAATGGCCAATATTCTTTAGTATGGACAGGCCCTAACGATGACATAGAAAGATTAAACCAACTTGATAATTCTAAATTTCTAATAGAACTTCAAAAACATTTTGGTGATCGTGTTGGCAATTTTAAACTATCTGACAAAAGAATAACATTCCCTTTAAGGCAATCATATATTTTAAAGTATCCACAAGAAAATATTGCAATTATTGGAAATTCCGCCCAAATAATGCATCCAGTTGCTGGACAGGGTTTAAATACAGGGATAAGAGATGCATTAATATTAGCAGATTGCATCAAAAAAGATGTTAATTTAGAGATTAAATTAATGATTCATAAATTTAATCGTATGAGAAAAAAGGAAACTAAAGATATTTTATGGTTTACGGATTCTTTAGTAGCACTTTTTTCGAATGATATTATTGGTGTGAATAAAATTAGGGGGATGGCGCTGTCTTTTTTGGATCTTATTCCACCGATAAAAAAAAAGTTTGTAAAGAAAATGAGTTATGGAAAATAAATCACTAAGCAAAGTCATTGTTTATGGAGGAGGGATTATTGGTAACTTAGCGAGCCTTTGTCTTAAAAGTAATGGTCTTGATGTTTGTCAAATCAAATCAGATGTTAATAATACTATAGATAGAACCTATGCACTAAGTCCAGGGTCAGTAGATTGGATGAAATCAATTGGGTTACGAGAAAATTTTTTTAACTCTCTGTATCCTGTAGAAAATATTCAAATTATTCGACACAATTCGAAAGTTAGTTTTAGTGCAGACTCAGTTTTTCAACCCGCTTTGGCATATATGGTTTCTGAGAAAAAACTGATGAAGGAAATTCAGGAAAAACTAATAGCCCATGACATTAAAACTTTCTCAGAACCAAAGAAAATAATTTTAGATAATTCGCCAGATCAGGTTCGGATTGAGTTGGGAAAAGAGAGTCTAACTGCATCTCTATTAGTAGCATGCGATGGAGCAAACTCTAAAATAAAAGAACATCTTGATATTAGAAAAAAAATTAAAAATTTTAATCAAAATGCGATAGTTTTTAATTTTGAAACATCTATAGATATTGAAAAAAATGCAAAGCAATATTTTTTAGAAGATAGTGTTCTGGCATTATTGCCGATTGGATTAAGAACTATCTCAGTTGTATGGTCTTGTAACCATGATTACTTTAAAACACTAAGTGATATGAGTGATTCAAAATTTATTATCAAACTTAAGAGCATTATAGGAAATGAATTTGCAGAGATATTTAATATTTCTAATAAGAGCAATTTCCCTTTAACAATGGTTTTAAATGATAAATTTTTTGAAAAAAGAGTTGTTTTGATGGGTAATGCAGCTCATTCAATTCACCCGCTTGCTGGACAAGGATTAAATTTAGGCATTAGAGATATTATTGACTTTGAAAAATGTCTGAAATCTAACCATTATAAAGATATTGGGCTAGCTGGTTTTCTGCGTCGCTTTGAAAGGTCACGTAGACTAGATACCTTTGAATTTAGCACATTAACAACTGGACTGCACTGGGCTTTTTCAAGTAAAAGCAAGCTTATTAATCAAGTTTTAATTAAGGGCATTAAACTACTCGAAACCAAAGATAATATAAAAAGTTATCTAATTAAAAAGGCAATTTCATGATTAAAAATATTTCTATTTCCTTGTTCTTATTTCTTTCTTTTATTGCACAAGCTGATAATGATGCACTAAGAGAGATTATGAAAAAAACATATCCGGAGCTACCGATAAAGAATATACAGAAAACTAATTTTAATGATTTGTATGAAGTGTATATTGGGGGACAAATTATTTATACAAATGAGAATTTTGATTTTTTAATAGTTGAGGGACGGGTAGTTGACCCAGAAACTAAAAATGATTTAACTGAACTTAGGCTCGAAGAGTTAACTCGAGTTAACTTTGAGGATTTACCTCTGTCAGATGCAATTAAAGTGGTTAAGGGCAATGGTAAAAGAAAAATAGCAATTTTTTCTGACGTAGACTGTCCTTACTGTAAAAGGCTTGAAAAAAGAGAGTTATCTAATATAAATAATATAACGATATATACATTTTTATATCCATTAGCCATTCATCCAGAAGCTAAATTAAAATCAAAAAAAATATGGTGCGCTAATGACCGATCTAAAGCCTGGACTGAATATATTCACAACGATAATCTTCCAGAAAATTCTGGTGATTGTAAAACACCAATAAATAAAATTTTAAAATTAGGAAAAGATTTGGGAATTTCTTCAACACCAACAATTATTTTATCTAATGGGAAGAGGGTTCCTGGGGCAATACCGTACGAACAGCTAGAAGAATATTTACAATAACTAATAAATTACTTTATTTTAAATTGCAAAAAAACTTGACATTTATCTTGAATCTATGAAAATACGTCTCAGGTGTTTGGTTTCAAGTAATATTTTGTGTTTTT